>QWCK01000276.1_pt1 | contig 92130 bp, 85 predicted proteins | sample 1972571 | NCBI WGS metagenome assembly QWCK01 (sample SAMN09866710, study PRJNA288562) | Human gut metagenome isolate term2_stool, whole genome shotgun sequencing... | isolation source: gut | host: Homo sapiens | place: USA: California | reverse complement strand
TCGATAATTGTCAATATTAAATAAAAGCAAGTAGTAAATATTTACCCAAGTGCCACATCAAGGATCATCATAAGTGTAAAACCTACTGCAAACATTACAGTACCAATATTTGAGTGATCGCCGTGTGACATTTCGGGAATTAATTCTTCTATTACAACGTACATCATCGCCCCTGCGGCAAAGCTGAGGAAATATGGCAATACGGGTATTATAAAACCGGACGCAAAAACTGTAAGTACCGCTCCAATCGGTTCAACAACACCCGAAAGCACGCCGTATAAAAACGCTTTTCCTTTACTCATTCCCTCGGCTTTAAGTGGCATTGATATAATTGCACCCTCCGGGAAATTCTGAATTGCAATACCGATTGCCAAAGCCAAAGCGCCCATAGCCGATATTTGCATATTTCCTGCAAGATAACCTGCATATACAACACCCACAGCCATTCCCTCAGGTATATTGTGAATTGTCACTGCAAACATCATCATTGTTGTCTTTGAAAATTTGCTTTTTACCCCCTCAGGCTTGTCGCTGTCTAAATGCAAATGAGGAACAATGCTGTCTATTATCAGTAAAAACAGTATTCCAAGCAAAAAACCTGTAGCCGCCGGTATCCACGCAATTATATTCTGCTCCTTTGCCATATCAATTGCAGGCATAAGCAAAGACCATATACTTGCTGCCACCATTACACCTGATGCAAAGCCAAGCAATGACTTCTCGACTTTTATATTCATAGTATTTCTCATAAAAAATACCATTGCTGATCCTAATGTTGTTCCTAACAAAGGTATAATCAAAACAATTAATTCATTCATATAACATCTCCCTTCCCTGTGTAGTTTACAAATTATGTCAACCATATTCTATATTACAGTAAAAGCTCCGTGAATTCAACCATTCCGGAGCCTTTGAACATTTATTATTCTAAATCTGATTAAACTGCGCCATATAGAGATTATAATATATTCCCTTTTTATCCAGCAGTTGCTTATGATTTCCTTCTTCCACAATCTTTCCATCATCTACCACAAAAATTCTGTCAGCCTTTTTTATTGTGGACAAACGATGGGCAATAACAAAGGAAGTTCTTCCCTTTAATATTTCTTCTATTCCCTTTTGAACAAGTAACTCTGTTTTAGTGTCAATGCAGGATGTTGCTTCATCAAGAATTAATATTTTGGGTTTTGACACCATTGTTCTCGCCAGCGCAATTAACTGTTTCTGGCCAATTGACAGACCTCCACCTCTTTCGGAAAGTTTTGTGTCATACCCATTTTTCATTTTCATAATAAAATTATGGGCATTTACGGATTTTGCTGCCTCTATTATTTCCTCATCTGTAGCATCTAATTTTCCATAACGGATGTTGTCTTTGACAGTTCCTGAGAATATGAAGTTTTCCTGGGTCATAATTCCCATCTGCTGTCTTAAACTTTCAACAGTAACGTCCTTAACATTATAACCGTCTAAAAGCACTTCACCTTCATTGGCATCATAAAATCTGCTAATAAGATTTACAATAGTTGATTTTCCTGCCCCTGTCGGTCCTACAAGAGCTATTGTTTCTCCCGGATTTATGTTGAAACTTACATTATCCAGCACCTTTTCTTTGTCATAAGCAAAGGTTACATTATCAAAAGTAACCCTTCCCTGAATGTCCGGAAGTTTTCCTGCACCTTCCTCATCTGCTATTTCCGGCTCTGTATCAAGCACCTCAAAAATACGCTCTGCACCTGCAATGTTAGTTACTATCTGATTGTAAAAATTGCTCAGATTATTAATCGGCTGCCAGAACATGTTTATATATGTTCCAAAGGCTATAAATGTACCTACGGAAATATGCTCCGCTTTTAGTATTACTATTCCCACAAAATAAAGGGAAATGCATCCAAGCCCCCATGAGAAATCAATTACTGAGCCGAAGCTGTCACTCATCCTTACTGCTCTTCTAAAAGACTGCTTATGTTCATTTATTAAGTGATCAAAAGTTTCTTCCGTTTCATCTTCTGCAGTAAAGCTGTGAATTATTCTCATTCCCGACATATCTTCATGCAAAAACGCATTAAGGTTAGATGATTTCTTTCTGAATAACTGCCACCTTGGATGGGCTTTGATTTGAATATATGAAATTGCCACTGCCATAACCGGTGTGCTGATAAGTGCTGCTACTGCAAGTTTGGGATTTTTTGCAAACATAATTGCAACAACCGCCACAACAGTAATAAAATCAGGTATTAATGTTGTTACGCAGTTTGACAGTACATCCTTTAGTGAATTAATATCCCCAATAATTCTTGACAGAATTTTTCCTGTTGGTCTGCTGTCAAAGAATTTGAACCCAAGTTTTTGTATGTGAGTGTACAATTCCTGCCTTATTGTCAGTAAAATACTGTTACACATTTTTGCCATGATGTACATACGTAATTTTATTGCCAGCGTCACGAAAAGATTTAACACCAGCGCTACAATCAGTAATTTGCAAAGACCTCCATAGTTACCTTTTCCTATGTAATTATCAATGGCAGACTCAATTATCAGGGGATTTGCAAGACTTATTGCAACACAATATCCCATCAACAATAATACTAACAAAATCGTCCACTTATACACAAGCAGGTACGAAAACAGCCTTTTCAGGGTTTGAAGTTTGCTTTTTTCTACGCTTTTTTCATCTTCTTTATATGAATCGTAAGCCATTTTACTCCTCCCTTCCTGTTTTGTTTTCTAAATCTACATCACCGTACTGTGATAAATATGTTTCATAATATAATCCATGTTTCTTCATCAGTTCTTCATGAATTCCACGCTCTTTAACCTTTCCTTCTTCAAGGACAATTATCTCATCTGCATTGCGGACAGCACTGATTCTGTGAGCAATAATTATTTTTGTCATTCCCTTAAACTGTTCCAGAACCTTTTGAATCTGCTGCTCCGTTTCCATATCTAAAGCCGATGTGGAATCATCCAGCACAAGTATTGGTTTGTGTTTTGCAAATGCTCTTGCAATACTTATTCTCTGTTTTTGTCCACCTGAAAGTCCCACACCTCTTTCACCAATTACAGTGTCGTATTGCTGTTCCATTCTTTCGGCAAACTCACTAACCTGTGCATTTTTTGAGGCTTTTCTTACTTCTTTGGCTCCTATTTCATTTTTCATTCCAAGTTTTATGTTTTCGGAAATGGTATCTGAGAAAAGAAATACGTCCTGCATAACCACTGCAATGCTTTCTCTTAACTGCTTAAGTGTAAGTTCCCTTACATCAACTCCATCTATTTTTATGCAGCCATCTGTAACATCATAAAACCTTGAAAGTAAATTAATAATGGTAGTTTTCCCCGAACCGGTTTCTCCCATAATTCCAAGAGTTTTTCCAGCTTCAAGATTAAAACTTACATCTTCCAGTATCGGCTGCCTGTCTTCCTTGGCATATGACACATGCTCAAATGTTATATTTCCCTCTACCTTATCAAGAATAAACGGATTATCAATTTCTTTTATTGTCGGCTTTTCTTTGTAAATCTTCTTTATTTTTCTGTTAGATGCAATTGCTGACGAAAAGCTGTTTGTAAGCCAGCCAAGCATTTCCATTGGCCATACTATGTTGTTTGAATACTCTACCATGGCACCCAGAGAACCTAGTGACAAGTTTCCGTCAATGGCAAATTTTCCACCTACAAGTAGTGTCAGCAATGGCAGTATTTTTGTAACAACGGAAAAATACGGATAATATTTCACAAAAACCTTTGACTGCTTCATGTTAAGTTCATAGTAACGGTTGTTATGAGACAGAAATTTTTTTATTTCATATTTTTCTCTTGCAAATGCCTTTACGGTTCTTACCCCCGCAAGATTTTCCTCTGCTACAGTATTTAATTCCGCATTTTCTTCACTGATTTCTTCATACACCGCCCCTAGTTTTCTCTCCATTATAATGGCAATGCAACCGCAAAATACCATTGCTATTGTTGGAATTATTGCAAGCCTCGCATTGGTTTTGTACATACAGAACAGCACAATCGTTGTATGAATGACAACCTCTATTAAAAGCATACTTACATAGCTTAAGCCGTCCCATATTTTGTCAATGTCATCTTTTATTCTGGACATTAATTCCCCTGTGTCGGTTCTGTCAAAAAAATCTTCACTTAGATTCTGTGTATGTATGAACAAATCTTTTCGCATTGAACTTGCAATATCTGAGCCAAGGCAGTCGAAAGTATATTCTTTAATGTATTGAAAAATACATCTTCCAACACCAATTGCAAAAATCCCAAGAAGCAGATATTTTAATTTGGACATCTGCCCTCCTACAATTACATCATCTATAATATGTCTGGTAAACTGTGGTGACATTAAATCCAGCGTTACTGCAATTATCATGGAAACAATTGCCAGCAGATATCTGTATCGGTGTTCATATATGTATGATGATATTCTTTTCACCGTTTTTCCCCTCCTTTTTTTTTCGAATTATATTATTTATAAAATGTTTTCTGTAATAGAAAAAAACTGCAGTAGGAAACTACCACAGTCTTTATACATGCATAAATTTATTTTTCACACACTTAATTATATAAAACGGAGGTAGTTTCTAATGATTTATTTAATTTCTTATCTATAATATAAATATTATTCTTCATTGTTTTACCTCCTTTTGATTTTTCTTTCTTTATCAGGGTAAGTTATTTATGGGGATTTGTCAACATTGAAATGGGAATTAAGATTTTGTTGGGTTCATTTTCACCAGACGACTTTGCACAAGATGCCTGTCTACCTTATCTTTTTTGCTTGACCAATAAATTTTAGTTCTAAAAGTTTCAAGGCTTTCTTCAATGTCGTCAAATTCTGTTTGATAAATACTTTCAGATGTTATACCCTCATATTCAGAAATTTTACTTTCAAAAAAATATCATTGAGTTCTAATGCCTTATTTACACATACAACAAAATTTCCTTGTCCTTTTTTCCATAGTTCAAAATGATAAGCTTCCTGACAAATTTTATTTATAATATTTCTAATTAGATTAACTATTTTTTCATAAGTATTTTTTCTTATTTTAGAATTTCCAAATAAAAATTCAAGTCGACCATATGCATTATCCAACTCCTTCCAGTTAATATGCGATAATTCAATATATATGTTAATAATTTCTATAGCCTTCTTTTTCTCTTCTTCTATTTCGTTTTCATAGCATTTTTTTAGTTCTCATAAATATCTCCCCTTCGTTTCACTCAACGTTAAAATAACTCAAATTAACATGAATGTTTACTTTTTCTACTTTCAACAAATTTAAAGCTATCACCAATTTTTACACATTAAACATTATTATAGCAATAATTTATCTTCTTTTTTAATATTACTATTTCCCTTACTTATTCAATCTCTTGTTACTAATCGGCTTAAGGTAATTCTTCTTTAATATCCTATCATTTTCAAAAAACCTTATTTCAGACTTTGACAATATATGGTTCTCTAATTTTAATTCTACCAGTTTCAAAGTACACACCAAATCTGCCACTTGAAATAATCTGTAATCCGATGGTATCACTTTTCTAAATTCCACATTATCAAGAAGAGTACTAAAAACTGCTGCAAGTATTTTATTTAATTCAACTTGTCCATTATCGTAATATATTTTCACGATTTCAAATGACAAAAAGAATTCATAATGTTCTCTTATGAAATTTGCAATTATTTTACTAAGTTTCCCCGAAGCCTCTATTCCATCTGCGACATGTTTCTTTTCAATATAAAAGCTTTCACATCTAACGTCCACCTTTCTCACAAACCCGACCATTCTTTTAAACACTTTTTTTCTATCTTCAATGCTCATGTGATGATATTCTTCTTCCGCACGAATAATCGGTCCCGCATGAATACAGTGTTGTTCTAAATTTAAGTATGCCAGTTCATATTCTAATTTCTTAATAGATTCTGACAAGTCAATTTTCTGATTATGAAACACCATTGATACTATGTAATAAGGTGAACGATAATCATATTGTCCGAAATCTCCTGACTCATCTATAAAAATGCTTAATTCACTCATAATACCCCCTCTTTAGTCAAAAAATGGCGGGTGTCTTACCCGCCATGTGGTGGACCCAGATCTTACGACCAGCCCATAACTGTAATGCATTACAGTTTTATTGTATGTAAATCATAACATGAATATTCCACGTTTACAAGAGATTTTTCCATAAATTTTATTTTATTTTGCCTAACCCCAAAATTATGCTTAGAATTATTTTCATTATTTACACACTAAAATTTTTGATATAATTGATGTTGTATCATAATAGTTGACACTTTATTCTCGCATATGATTATATATAATACGAGATAAAGGAGGTGCTTTTATGGCACGAAATCAGAAACATTATGACACAGATTATAAGGTACAGTCTGTAAATTTAGCTGAGGCAATGTCTCTTGCCGATGAACTTACAATGCTTCGCAAACAGGTTAAGGATCTCAGCAAAGAGAATAAACGCCTTAAAGAAGAAAATGAATTTCTTGAAGAGGCAAGTGCTTTTTTCGCGGCGGGTCGTCGGAAGTCAGTAAGGAATCGAGATTAAAATTCATTGCCCGAAAAACCGAAGACGGCAGAATCAAGGGTAAGCTGAGTCTCTATTGTAAGGTCTTAAACGTGTCAAGACAGGCATTTTATAAATATCTTGAAAGAAAAGACCTTCCCTGGAAATATGATTACATAGTTAACTCCATGTATGAAATCCTTAATGAGGATCAATACAATGATACTTATGGAAGATATCGCATGTTTGCAGCATTAAAGCTTAAGCATCAGGATGATCCTGATTTCCATATACCCGGCGAGAGAACCGTTTATCGCATCATGAAGGCTGTCGGACTTGTTCATCGTCCAAAGCGCAATCCCAAAGGCATTACCAAGGCTGACAGGAATGCCCGTAAATCTGACGATAAATTAAAACGAAATTTCAAGTCAGACAAGCCTCTTAAAAAATGTGTTACAGATATTACTGAAATAAAGGGAAAGGACGCCAAACTATATGTATCAGCTATTTTTGATTGTTTTGATGTAACCGTCTTAGGTTTAGCAATGGATACCAATATAAAGGCTCAATTGTGCGTGGCAACTCTTAATAATGCCTATACTTCACACCCTGAAATAAGTGGCTGTATATGCCACTCAGACAGAGGAGCACAATATACCAGCCAACTCTATAGGGATAGAATCAATGAACTTGGTATTATCCAAAGCATGAATAGTGATGGTGGCAGATGTCACGATAATGCCCGATGTGAGAGTATATGGGCAAGACTAAAGGATGAACTGTTCTATAGCCGTAATCTTAAGTCTACAGACTTTACTGTAGCTCAACTCAAGAAAATGGTCTGGAGATATTTCATGAGCTACTGGAACAACAGAAGGATATGTTCATCTAATGACGGGCTTCCACCTAAAGTTAAAAGAGATAGATACTATGCTGCTTTACCTATGGCTGCATAGTTGTCTAATCTATACGAGTTAAATGTGTAAACCATTATTGACAATATCACTTTGATTTCCTTTTTAAAGATTAATTATTGCCTATTTCGATTTTGACAATAACTCCTCTTTTGTAATTATAGGCTCTGTTTTAAACACCTCTATTTTATCTTCTTCTAATTATATTTTTAACATATTACTCTCTCCTGCTTATATTGTTGTTCTTTACTTGTATTATATCAATACATTTTTATCAATAATCTTTATATAGTATCAATACAAATTACAAAAGCCTAACAGAAGAAAGATATCTACTGATATCACTCTCTTCTGTCAGGCCTTTGAAAAGGGAATTGTCACTAGGCCGCGACAAATATATTTAAATTTTCCTATTTACTATAATTATCAGGTAGCGAAGCTGATAATCACACTATATCGAATATACGTTCGGTTGTCAATACTATTTTTCTATTTCAAAGACTAATTCTATTACAGCAGCCAACTGCTGTTTTGTTCTCTCCTTATTTAGATATCATAACTTTTTTATCACATCTAATATTTCTCAGTCTTATATTGCATATATTCAGATATTTAATATTATTATTTTTACAATTCAAATTTACGAGTTTCTTATTCTTATTGAGTTTAAGTGACTTTATTTTATTATCATTACATTTCAATATTTTTAACAACTTATTTTTCCTAACATTTAACTTAGTAAGCTTATTATTACTGCAATTTAATGTCTTAAGTTTTGTATTTTTAGTTATATTTAAACTTTTAAGTATGCATCTTTCAACATTTAATTTTCTTAATTTAGGCATTTTTGTTGTATTAATTGACTTTAATTTCCTGCAATTTGTAATATATACACCATCAAGAACAGGCGTTTTACCAATACTTATTTTTCTTAAACTAGCCAGTTTATTTAACGACAAATATTTTAATTGTTCTTTTTTTCCTATATTTATTTGTCTTAGTTTATCTTTCGTAGTAGTATCTCTACTAATGTTGATACTTTTTAGCTTGTTATTATTAGTTACATCTAAAACCGTAATATTCATACAGTTGACAAGTTGAAGTTTCTTTAGTTCGCTAAGCATTCCAACATATAATTTATTTGGCTTGTAATTGCTTATTCTAATTTCCGTAATTTTGCTATCTTTCGGCAATGTTAACTCTTCGGTATTTGGATTTAAAATCGATACTCTCGTAAGTTTTGAATTTTTACTCAAATCAAGATTTGTAATATTTGTTTCATGCAAATGAATTGCCTTCACATCAGTCAAATATTCAATTCCCTTAAGTGAAGCAATATTTCTCTCTAAATTACTATCTCCCCCATCAAAATATATGCTTGTTATTTTTGTTAATTCATCACTTGATAAATAACCATTTTTATCCGTATCATAATAAATTATCCTTTTTCTAAAAATAGCATCTGGGAAATTCACATTGTCAATTTTTATTTCTTCAACAGTATTTGCACTAACGCTTCCATTCATACAAAGACTAAATAAAAAAATAAAAATCACATACATTAATCTTTTATTTCTCATAAATATTTCTCCTCTTATCACATTATTTTATTATATGGTCACCAAGTTACTGTAACAACTTAATCACCATATGACGCATTTCTCAAAAGCGTAGCATCACTAGCTACTGAACCGCCTTCACTTTCTGTCGTTTTGTTACAATATGTGTATAGTTTATGTAATTTATATGTGGAATAATTATTATGTACAAATTGTTTATAATTACCTACAGTTCCGGTATCGAAATATCTTTTCATTGCCTTAATTGTAGAACTTCTTGCACCCAATTCTCTTTCGGCAAAGTACGTTGTATTATCAGCATTTGTATCCCAATTATCTGTATGATTAATATTTACATATGCACCATTCTGATAGCCATATGCCTTATGTGCATATGCATCTCCAATAACATGTAGTGCCATTCCGAACACAATCAATGACTTTTCCCAATTAGTATCTGCATAACTTGGCCAAGGAAATCTGCTTATCCTATCTTTTATTCCAGCCACATTTGCCCCTGCTACTGTTGTCGTTCCATTCAAATATCTATTGTACCCATCACTGTATATTTCATAGGCTGCATGAGTAAGATATATATAATTTGCTACATAATTTTTGTACCCATGTAAAAATGAGGAGTCATCACTTTGCCCATAATTTGAAGGAAAAATTTCGTCAATTTTTGTTGCTCCATATTTAATCCTATTAATTTCCCAATCTTCTAAATATACATTATTACTATCATACCCTAATTGAACAAGATATTGATGTTCTTCTTGCCACCATCTTGCCTCAACTAAATCTTCTTCATTAAATTTATGAATCTCTTCATTGTTTTCTATTATTTTTACATTTAAATTACCATTATCGTACTGATTTCTTAATGCATCATAATTATCTATAGCATATTTCAAATCTATTATACCATATCCTGTCCCCGATTCAATTAATTCTTTAGCACTCGCATTCATCAACTGCCTAACAAAATCATTTGATACATTTTTATCTATTCCTAATAATACAGCTGCAACTGCTGTAACATGTGGTGCTGCCATACTAGTTCCATCAGCCGCTGTCAATCCTCCAAATGGTCCTACTACCTTTATCATTTCACCAGGAGCCATCAATTCTATCTCTTTACCTATTACGCTACTTTTACTAACTTCTCCTTTAGAATTCACACCACCAACAGCAATAACTTCCTTAAATGCTGCCGGATATTCTATTTTAATTCCTGTATTTCCAGCTGAAGCAACTAATATAATATTTTCTGCATATGCGTCTTTAATTGCTTTTTCTAATGCTTCTGAATACACAGTTGTACCCAAGCTCAAATTTATAATATCTACATCCTGTTCAATTGCCCAATATATTCCTTCTATAACCCTACTAATTGGTGCAACATTATTATCATCTAAAACTTTAGCAGAATATAATTCTACATTTGGATTTATCCCTTCTACATTATTCTCTCCGTTAGAACCAGCAATTATTCCAGCCACACTAGTTCCATGCCCTGAATAATCTTCAAAAAACAGTAAGTTATCTTCCTTATCATCAACTAAATTAATTCTTTCTTTTACTTTTATTCCTGATATTGCATCCACTCCTGAGTCAATAATAGCAACTTTCACTTTTTGATTAGAATTAATATTAGCCTTATCTGCATTAATCATCTGTAAATTCCACGCAACATCTCTATCTATTCCTTTATTTTTACTAATTGTTCGAGGTTTTGCTTTGACATTTGCTTTTACTTTTAAATCCTCTTCAATTATGATATTGCTACCTTCATTCAGTTCTTCTGCTTCTTGTTCTGAAAGTTCCGCAACTATTATATTATTGTCAATGAATTTTTCTCCATTTTTTATTGATTCTTCACCAATAGCATTCAATGCCCTATTATATGCTTTCTCATTTTTGGCAACAATGATATAATCTTTGATTTCTCCATTATCTTCTGTTTTTTCTGCTTTTTGTGTCGCATAAACAGACTCTACCTTCACGTCCAAGTTGAATCCTGTTACCAACATTGCCAGTACAAGAACCAATGACAATGTTCTTCTAAATACTTTTTTGTTTACTTTGTGTTTCATAGACCTTATCCTCCCATTTAATTAATTTTTTCGTTCTATAAAACAAACGCACCAATCTTCTATTCCTGCTTCAGAAGTTTGATGCGTTATGCTTTCTAATTATGTGTTTTTCATCATATTTCCGTCCACCCAATATCTATCTTTAGTTTATTATTTTTTTCGCTTTTTTTCAATATCTTTTAACATTTTTTTCCAATAATCTTTACAAATATTAACGATAGTATTTACGTTATCGTTAATAGGGTTTCACCCACCGAACTTAAAATTGTTATGTGTACTACTAACAAAACCATAGTACAAATAATTTTACTTTTGCTAGCTTAATTAAGCCTCACATAAATCTTATTCATTTCCAATACTATTTACCGTTTTTTATTACTTATAACTTTTTCTATGTTTTTTATTTTTTATTGATACAAAATTGTATTATCTTTAACGCTCTTATGCACTTCAAAGAGCTAAGAAGCACACAAAATTTTTTGTACTTCAAAATTGCAATTATAAAGTATTTATAACCCCTATCGTTTAATTGTGCAGGCATAAACGTTTAGATTTTAGTCTGTACGTTCAAGTCGATACAATTTAACAATTATTGTCCCAATATAGGCAAAAGGGGTTCATTTGAACCCCTTTTAGTCTGTGTTTCTTCCATATTAAAATAACAATACTTATTCCCCTGTAACAATAACAAAGCTGAATGTTTTTATAATCAAATGTTCTTCCTTTTGAATCTCTTTTGGTGCCAAATCTACCAACCTCGTTTCATATTCTTTTGTTATGTAGAACACAGCCGTTTCTCCACCTAAAATAAGTTCTCTCTGATAGTCATAAGAACTTATTCCAATGGCTTCACATATGTCCTTAGCCTTATATCCGTTTTTTCTCATGTCCTCGATTATTACTCTCTGTCCGTATGATATTCTTGCTCTTGGCATACATGCCGCCTCCTTTTTTTTAAAAATTATTTATGTAATCAGCATCTAAGTAATATCATTATTGACATCACTATTGCCATAATTACCATTATCAAAGTAACCACCGTTACAGGTACACATTTCCTTTTTAATCTTGTTAATTGATTTTCACTATGTTGCATTTAATTAATCCCCTCCATTAATTGTTGCTTTACTTCCTACAAATTTTTAATAGCTTCTTCCGGTATAGAAGCAAATTGATATATATCATATAAAGGTGCTTTTAGATTTCGACCATAAGCTCTAAACTCATATTGACCAACTACATCAATTACTTTCTTCTTTTCTAGCTTCTTCACCTGATTATGATTTATTCCAAACGTATCCTGATATGCTTTACTTGTTACTCCGATTTTGTATATATTTGCCAGCTCTTTATAAGTAACTCCATTACTAACTAACAACTCCACAAGCTGCTCTTTTGTTGATGTGGCTTTCGTCTGAATGTTTCTTGATGCACATTCCTCAACTAATTCTTTTCTATATACTAAACTCCTAATTCCATCATTTCTAACTATCTGTATTTTTATATATTCCTCAACTGATAGCTCGTTATCAAAATACTTAATTTTTCTCATTTATGTTACCTCTAAAATTATGGGACAAAGTTGTCACCCTGTCTTTCCTCATCCTTTTTAACTTCTGTTGCTATCCTGAACTGTTTAGAATTTGTACAGTTTTTTTCGCTTAATTGCAAAAAAATAAATGCAAACAGTACTATTTCTAGTACTATTTGCATTTAATTATAATCTTCACGTTAATTCGTCCGCTATGCAATCGTCTTAAAATTTTAGATTCCTGTACATCATGCATAGTAGAAACATACAGGTACTCATCCTCCGTCTCTAGTATAATTCCAACCATAACATTGTCCTCGTATTGCATTCCGTGCTACCACTTTATATCTGCGATGACTGAGAAGCTCGACTTCACTTCGTCTCGTCTCGCTCATCTCAGCCATCCTATGATGGCAGAAAAATAAAAAGAACTCCTCGAGTAAACTCGGGAGTTCTTTCCATATTTCTGCCATCGCAGATATAACTATCTCTTTGAAAACTGTGGTGCTCTTCTGGCTGCCTTGAGACCGTATTTCTTTCTTTCTTTCATTCTTGAATCTCTTGTTAAGAATCCAGCCTTCTTTAATGCAGGTCTGTTATCAGCATCAGCCTGAACTAATGCTCTTGCGATACCATGTCTGATAGCACCAGCCTGTCCTGTGTATCCACCACCGTGAACACTGATCTTGATATCGAACTTGTCTGTAGCACCGATTGTTTCAAGTGGCTGACGAACGATTACCTTTAATGTTTCAAGACCAAAGTAATCATCGATATCTCTTTTATTAATTGTTATATTTCCTGTACCAGGCATTACATATACTCTGGCAACACTGCTTTTTCTTCTACCTGTTCCATAATACTTTTCTGTAGCCATGTTATTTCCTCCTATCAGTTAACTAAAATGTTAATTCTTCTGGTTTCTGAGCTGCATGTGGATGTTCAGCACCAGCGTAAACAAAAAGTTTCTTCATCATGCTTCTTCCCAAAGGTCCCTTTGGAAGCATTCCTTTAACTGCAAGTTCAATAACGCTTTCAGGTTTCTTAGCAAGTTTTTCTTTAAGAGTTACTTCTTTCATACCACCAACATATTCTGAATGATGATAATAAACTTTCTGCTCTAACTTCTTACCTGTTACTTTAATCTTATCTGCGTTTGTAATAATAACATAGTCACCTGTATCAATATGAGGTGTGAACTGTGGTTTGTTCTTTCCTCTTAAAATCTTAGCAACTTCTGATGACAAACGTCCTAATGTATATCCTGTAGCATCAACTACATACCATTTTCTCTCAATATCTGCTGGACTAGCCATATATGTTTTCATTGGTTTACCTCCTGAAATTTTGCTTATCTTTTTATATATGTTTCCATGTCCGTACCGGGGCTTTGGCTAGGGCACAAAAACCAACGTGCATAACACGTCACAATAAGAAGAATTATACACTATGAAAAAAACACTGTCAATTAGATTTTTTCAAAATATTATATTTTTTTGAAAAATATAGCCATTAACGTTTTTAGTCTACACTTGTTACAATCCATTTACCATTTTTTGTTGAAGCTGATACGATAAATCCATCGTAATAAAACATTCCATCGTACTCACCTTCATCAAGACAGCTTTTTGCTTTCTCCTGCTTTTTGTACTTACCGATTGCATCTACCAAATCATCTAATGACTTTCCTACATATTTCTTTGCTTCTTTTTTTGCATCCTTGCTGCTAACTGTGTTTTTCTTTGGTGTTTTCTTTACCACTTTCTTAACAGCCTTTGTAGGAGCTTCTGTTGCTTTTTCCGTAACAGCAGCTGTTGCCTGTTCTTTTGTAACTTTTTCCGTCTTTTTTTCTTTCTTCTTTACTACTTTTTTAGTTTCTTCCACAGTTGTCTCCTGAACTGCGGTTTCCTCTACCGTTGTTTCTTCTACGGTTGTTTCTACTGCTGTAGTTGTTTTATCCTTATTATCATTGCCACATGCACTTACAACCATCATTGTTATGGCAAGAGTTGCCACTATTAAATATTTTTTCATTCGTTCTTTCCTCCAATTTATACTTACTCTATTATAAATGATTTTTCTATATTGTATACCTTTTTTTATCACTACTCTTCAAACTCTAACTCTGTCTTTACTCCGGAACTATAATATTCACTGCCCTTCTGGGTAATCACATCAATGTCATATGTTCCTGCATCACAAATTGCAGTATCAAGATACATTCCAAAATCATAACCGTCATTTTTACTGCTTTCATCCATCGCTGTAGGAAAGGCTTCAAATATATATTGCTTCTTATTGTTTTTCAGTCTTACAAAGATTTTTCCGTCATTGCTTATATATTTTTTATCAACATGACCGCTTATTGGAAGATAATCCTCCATATCTTCCACTTCCAAGGTCGTCTGACTTTTCACTTCCTTTGGATTAATATTGACCTGTCTTTCAGGAGCCGGCATGTCAGGTGTTCCTTCTATTAGTGAAGGAATATGTCTTTCCACCAGTTCTATTACAATAGCATCCGCATCTTTCTCCTCCGGAATTTGCCAGTCATATGGCACAGCCTTTGTATAATATCCATTTTTATATTCGTCGGCTACAAATGGAATTAGTGCATTTCCAAAAGAATCCCTGTACATTACTATAGAGTCATTCTTTCCCTGACTCTCGGTTTCATAGGTAATTGCCGTTACATCATTTATTTTTGAAGTAACTTTGTATGTATGTTCCCTGAGATATTTTATATTAGAATCCTTCTTATGACCTTTTGGGAATAGCATTTCATACAAATCCCCTGAAAAATCCTTAGTTACTTTATAAGATTCATTGTTATAATCGTAATGTTTCTTATTTAGATTATTAAGCATCAGATTACATGCCATGGCAGCTCCCTGATTGTTCCAGTGGCTATCCAGTTTGTGATAGACCTGTTTGCCTGATTTTACAATAGCATCTTTCAAATCAACAGTGTTTATCTTTTGCTTTTCCATTTCTTTTTTCAGCATTGAATAATTGTTTGAAGTGCTGATTTTTATATACCTTTTGGGCATATATTGGGGATAAATTGAATTTTTATTCGGTGCAATCACAAACAAAAACTTTCTGTTATTTTTCAGGGCATTTTCCTGTAACAGTGACAATACTTTTCCACAGGAAAATATCTTCCTTTCGGATAATGTATTTCGTCCCAAATAATCATCCATTGTTTCGCTAAAGAAAAGATAACCGTCTTTTCCTACTATTACTTTGTCATTTCCTGACTCTGAAAAAACTGCCTTTTTTATTACAGCATCCCCTTCTATCATTTCCTGTCTGAATGCAAAATTGTCTGAAAAATAACTATTTAATTCGTCAAAAAACTTTACATTAACTTTTCCCTCTTTTTTTATTTGAGGAAAACTTTGTATGTTTCTCTTTTCCGCACCGGCATCAGTTTTATAAAACAACATCCCTATGGATGGTATACAAATCAGTGCAAAGAAAACTGCTATAAATATTTTTTTCTTCATTACTGTCTCCCTGTTTAAAATCTAAAATAGATAAAAGGATTATATGTTGCCGTCGCAAGACTCATAATACATATTACAAGTAAAACAACCTCTACAATGTACAGTGAGATTTCCACTACATTGCTGCTACACTTTGATTTAAAGGCATTTACCATCTTTTCCCTGATAGGATATGCAAATATTAATGCCACAATCAAAATAAACATGTAATAGGGACTAAGAAGCCCTGCCACATAGCTTGCTGATTCAATGCTCAGGCTAAAGTTTGTAAACATACTCTTCAGCATGCTAAGACCATAACCTACAGTATCTGCCCTGAACATTACAAAGGCGGACACAACAACAATCAATGTAATAATATTTTTAATTACATTATTTTTTATTTTTATGACACTTCCAATGGTATCTTCAATAACATTGGCAACACCATGAATAAGTCCCCATATAATAAATGTCCAATTGGCACCGTGCCACATACCTGTCAGGGCAAATACAATAAGTTTATTAATTTCACATCTTGCCTTTCCCTTCCTGTTTCCTCCAAGAGGTATGTATACATATTCCCTAAACCACATTGATAATGAAATGTGCCATCTTCGCCAGAAATCCTTTATTCCTTTTGCACTATATGGATGATTAAAATTCTCACTAAATTCAAAGCCGAATATTTTTGCCATTCCTATTGCCATATCCGAATAACCACTGAAATCGTAGTATATCTGAATGGCGTAGGCAATTGCACCTGCCCATGCCACAATAAAGTTATATTCGTTTATATTTAAGGCAAAAACGCTGTCCGCAATATGTCCTGCTGCATTTGCAATAATTAATTTTTTCGTTAACCCACGTATAAACTTACTTATGCCTTCCGCAGTTTTATCTATCGTGCTTACTCTGTTATCAATCTGCTTTTGTATTTCGTTATATCTGATAATTGGCCCTGCAATAAGCTGTGGAAAAAATGATATATAAAGCATCAATTTAAACAGGTTTTTCTGAACCATTTCCGGTTTTCTATACACGTCAATTACATAAGACAATGCCTGGAATGTAAAAAATGAAATACCTATAGGCAATGTAATGCTAGGAACGTGTATACTTAATCCGGTAACATGATTTATGTTTTCAACAAAAAATCCTGCATATTTAAATACTCCCAGCACTCCAATATTCACAACTATTGAAATAACAAGCATTAATTTTTGTACTGCAGAGTGATTTTTTGTATAAGCCAAGTACTCAAATAACCCAAACAAATAATTAACTATTATTGACGCAATCATGAGAAGTACGTATATTGGCTCACCAAATCCATAGAAAATTAGGCTTGCCACTATTAATAAAGCATTTTTCACCTTTAAATTCGGCATAATAAAATATAACCCGCAAACTATTGGTAAAAATGCAAAGAGAAATATAGCCGAACTAAAAACCATTTCTTCTTCCCCTTATATTTTTCTTTTATCAACTGCATGACAATTGTAGTTGCTGTATGAAAGATTAAAATATTTTTTGTAATCTTTTGCTCTTGCAAACAATGCATCATATACTTTTCCATTAAGCTCTACCCATGCATGTTCTGAGTCATGAGCTACATATACGGTTTTATATCCTGCTTCATGAAGCATAAATGCCAATGCTGCAGATTCTGATACACAACATCCGTCTCCTTTTTTAAAGATGTCATCGGCAAAAGTCGATTCCCAACCTTTTTTCTTATAAATAGGTTTTAAGAATCTATATCTCTTATACGGAGCCTTTGCAATCCAGTCAAAACATTTTCTTAATTTCTGTTCTTTTGTATCTGTAGATCTACAAATAGAATCCACTTTCTTCTTTGCCATGATCATTGTATTAATTTTGTCAACACTTAAGGATGTCTTCTTCGCTTTACCGCTTTTAGTTATGGCTATTCCGTCTACTTTCCCCTTTGTAGCCATCTTTCCATTATTTCTTCCAAAATAATAGTAGTCGCCTTTATATTTTTTCCATCCTTTAGTCATTACACCATTCTTTTCAAAAGAATATGTGGCTTTTTTTATTTTAATAAATTTGTTTTTAACTTTTTTGCCCTTTAACTTGTAATATGTATTTCCTTTTTTAGTAACAAATTTTCCCTGAGGTTTTTTCTTTTTAACCTTTGTCTTCTGAGGGTTATTTTTGCCTATCGGATTAGCACCCTTCGTTACCTGTTCAAAAGATTCTGTAGTTACATTTACAGTCGTTGATGTTTCCTGAACCTTTGTTGTTTCATCATTTGCAGATGCAGATGCTACTGTCAACATTCCGATGCAGATAAGCGCTGTCAGCACTAACATTAAATGCTGAAAAAAACTTCTCTTACTCATAACTTCCTCCTTTTTGACACTTACAAACAAATAGACGGTTACCGCTTACAACTGGCATCCGTCCATTTTTTATATAATGCAAATGTCATCCTCTGCGTTTTTTCATTAGAATAATATCATTGCATTATTTATAAAGCAATCTTTTCTTTGTTACAATTGTGTTACATTGTGCAATACAATTTTATTCTGCTAAAAATACCTTATAACTCTTATATGCCTCGTATACGTCAGCCTTGCTTGTAACCTCGTATGGTGCATGCATGCTGAGCACAGGAACACCGCAGTCTATTACATTCATTCCGTACAGTGCCATAATGTATGCAATAGTTCCACCGCCACCTGCATCTACTTTTCCAAGTTCAGACATTTGGAATGTAACATTGCCATCATCCATTATTTTTCTGATTTTTGCCAGATATTCCGCATTGGCATCATTTGAGCCGGACTTTCCTCCTCTTCCCGTGAATTTATTAAAGACAACCCCACCGCCAAGATACGATGAACTCTGATTTGAAAATACATCTTTATATAACGGATCAAAAGCTGCGTTAACATCTGATGATAACATCATACTGTTTTTTAATGCTCTCTTTAATTTGAGTTCACTATAGTCTCCATTTAAATTAATTAATTCTGCTAACATATTCTCAAAGAAACGTGACTGCATTCCTGTTGCACCTACGCTTCCGATTTCTTCTTTGTCTACAAGAAGACAACATGTTGTGCGTTCTTTTGCTTCAACATCAAGCATTGCCTTTAACGATGTGTAGGCACATACTCTGTCATCCTGTCCATATGAAAGAACCATACTTTTATCAAGTCCCATTTCCCTTGCCGGTCCTGCCGGAACAACTTCAAGCTCTGCTGACATAAAATCATCATCCTCGATATCATACTGTTCTTTCAGTATCTGCAAAACTCCTGCCTTTACTTTATCTTTCTCTTCATCTTTTAAAGGAATACTTCCAATTAATAAATCAAGATTTTCTCCTTCAACAACTGTTGTGGCCTTTTTATCCATCTGCTTTGATGCCAAATGGATAAGTAAATCCGTAACACAAAATACAGGATCATTCTCTTTTTCACCAATATTTATTTTTACGGTTGTTCCGTCTTTTTTTACTACTACACCATGAATTGCGAGGGGTAATGTAACCCACTGATATTTTTTAATTCCACCGTAATAATGAGTGTCAAAATATGCCATACTCTTTGATTCATATAAGGGATTCTGTTTTAAGTCCATTCTTGGTGAATCAATATGGGCACCAAGAATGTTCATTCCATCTTCCAACAGAGCAGTTCCTACATTAAACAAAGCTATGGCCTTATTCATATATACTCCATAAATTTTATCTCCCGGCTTTAGCGGTTTACCATTTTCTATTACTTCTTCAAGAGAAACATATCCGGCTTTTTTCGCCATTGCCACACTTTCCTCAACACATTCTCTTTCTGTCTTACATGTTGTTAAAAAGTCAATGTAAGATTTGTTTAAATCTGTTAACTTCTGCAAATCTTCAGCATTATATTTTTCCCATGCATTCTTTCTTTCCATATTAGTCACCTTCAATATTTTTTCAAATATTTCCTTTCTGCAAAATATTTATCTGTGTCAATACATATTATACTACTTACTTTACTCATTTTAAATAACACTATTCATCATACTCTATTCCTATGAGAGTAAGCCCTCTTGCGGGAGCCTTGGGTCCTGCTGCATATCTGTCCTTTGCCTCTATTATTTCAGCTACATGTTCCGGCGGATATACATTTAAACCTACCTTCATAAGAGTACCCACAATTATTCTCACCATATTATAAAGAAAACCATTTCCCGAAATTCTTATGGCAATTACGTCATCCTGCTTTGATACATCTAAACTGTAAACTGTTCTTACTGTAGTTTTAACCTGACTTCTTGCTGAACAAAAGCTTGCGAAATCGTGCTCTCCCACAATATATTCCGCTGCCTTTTTCATTTTATCCACGTCTAATGGCATATATACGAAATGTGTATATAGCCTTTTCATTGGATTCGGAAATCTTCTGTTTAAAATTTTATATTCATATGTTTTCGTGCTGTCACAATACCTTGGATGAAAATCCATTGGTACTTCCTCTGACTTTTGTATTCTTATATCATCCGGCAGTCTCTGATTTAAGGCAAAAGAAATTTTTTCTGCAGGTATTTTTGTTTCCGTATCAAAAACTGCCACATTTCCAATTGCATGCACTCCTGAATCAGTTCTGCTGGCACCGATTACTGCGATTTCTTCTCCTAACAGATTAGTCAGTTCTCTGTTTATAACCTCTTCAACTGTTATACCATTGATTTGAACCTGCCATCCGCAATAATTTGTGCCGTCATATGAAATTATCATTCTAACTCGCTTCATATCTTTTCCTAACTGCATTTTTATAAATAATTATTCCAAAGTAAATTTGTTCCTACAATAACCAAAACAAATACACCATAACTTGCATAAGCCACGTAATCTCTTTTTTCGTATTTAAGAGGTTTCATCTTTGTTCTTTTCCCACCATGGTAACATCTTGCTTCCATTGCTGTCGCCAAATCCAATGCTCTTCTGATTGAAGATATAAACAAAGGTATAAGAATTGGAACAAGGCTTTTTGCCTTCTGAAATATGTTTCCGGTATCAAAATCTGCTCCCCTCGCCTTTTGGGCCTTTGTGATTTTTTCTGTTTCCTCTACAAGCGTCGGTATAAACCTTAAGGAAAGAGAAATTATCATGGCAATTTCATGAACAGGAAACTTTATAACTTTCAAAAAACCAAATGACTTTTCCAAACCGTCGGACAAATCGTTAGGCGTGGTAGTGAGAGTCATTATGGATGTACAAATTATAAGATATACCAGTCTTACAGATATATATGCTCCTTTAATCAGACCTTCTTTTGTAATTACTATAAATCCCAGTTTTGCAACTGTCACTCCCGGCGTCAAAAATATATTTAATGCCGCGCTGAATAAAAGAATAAACAAAATGCCTCTGACTCCCTTTAGCAGTTTGCCGAAAGGTACTTTTGACATTTTTATTGCTGCCAGCATAAATACCGTGAAAACAGCATATCCAAGTACGTTATCAATTAAAAACAACAGTACAACAAACACCATCGTTCCAAACAATTTAACTCTTGGGTCTAATTTATGAATTATTGAATTTTCCTGATAATATTGTCCAATTGTTATATTTGCCATTTTACCTTCCTATGCTCTTTAATATACTTTCTTTTGCTTCTTCAAGATTGATTATATCTTCATCAACATTAAATCCTTTTTCCTTTAATATATGCATTATATAAGTTATCTGTGGTGCAGCCAGTCCCATTTTTTCTAACTCTTTATAATGGGAAAAGACTTTATGGGGACTGTCATCATACATTACTTTTCCTTTATTCATAACAATTATACGCTCTGCATAATTTGCCACATCTTCCATGCTATGAGATACAAGAATTACACCAATGCCCTTTTTATCATGCAAATCCTTTATGCATTTGAGAATTTTATCTCTGCCCTTTGGATCAAGACCTGCTGTTGGTTCGTCCAGAATTATTATATCCGGCTCCATTGCCAGCACTCCTGCAATGGCAACTCTTCTTTTTTGTCCTCCTGACAATTCAAATGGAGATTTCTCATAAAGTTCTTCTGAAACTCCCACAAGTTCCAATGCTGCTTTCGCCTTCTTTATACATTCTTCTTTTTTCAACCCCTGATTTGATGGTCCAAAGCATACGTCTGAAATTACCGTTTCTTCAAACAACTGATGTTCCGGATATTGGAATACTAGTCCTACTCTTCTGCGTAACTGCTTTAAATCAAAATCCTTTTCACTTATATCCTTTCCATCGAAATAAACTGTACCTTCAGTGCATTTTTCAAGACCGTTAAAATGCTGTATAAGCGTTGACTTTCCTGAACCTGTATGACCTATTATTGCCACAAATTCACCTTTTTCTATCTCCAAATCAACATTTTTTAAAGCTGCATATTCAGTGCTGGTTCCTTTTTCGTAAACATAACTGACATTTTCTAATTTTATTGACATACCTGCCCTCCTAAAGCCTTAATCAGTTCATCTACCGTTAAGATTCCATCTTCAATTTCCAAGCCACTTTGCTTTAACATATATCCCAGTTCAGTGACCTGTGGAACCTCCAAGCCATAACTCTTAATTTCTTCTACTTTAGAAAAAATTTCTTTTGGAGTTCCCTGCTCTACAAGCTTTCCTTTATTCATCACAAAAATTCTGTCTGCATCTATGGCTTCATTCATATGATGGGTTATTAAAATTATTGTAATTTTCTTTTCTTTATTTAACTGATGAAGTGTTTCTATTACTTCTTTTCTTCCAACAGGATCTAACATTGCTGTAGGCTCATCAAGTACAATGCATTTTGGTTCCATGGCAATGATGCCTGCTATTGCGACTCTCTGTTTTTGTCCTCCTGAAAGTTTCAACGGAGACTTGTGTCTGAATGCAGTCATCTTAACCGCTCCCAATGCTTTCTCTACTCTCCGCCATATTTCATCTGTTGGTACCGCCATGTTTTCCGGACCAAAGGCAACGTCTTCTTCCACCATTGTTGCCACAATCTGATTGTCGGGATTTTGAAATACCATTCCTGCAGTCTGCCTTATATCCCAGATGCGTTTGTTATTTGTTGTTTCAATTCCATCAACCCACACCGTTCCTTCTGTTGGCATAAGCAACGCATTTATATGTTTTGCAAGAGAAGATTTTCCTGACCCGTTATGTCCAAGGATTACAATAAATTGTCCTGCTTCAATTTGAAGGCTTACGTTATCAATGGCCCTTACGGTTTCATTCTCCTCTTCGTCTCTATAATCATGTATTAAATTCTTTATATTTACTATTCCCATTAGCATTCTCCCGGTAGCACTAAACCTAACATATTTGCATTAATTTATTTTCTCACACTCTGGCAATTATTTTATTCTATTTGATGCTTTTTTGCAACTTAGACATTTTAAAATAAGTTGAATAACTTTTACCTTTGTGTTATTTTATACCTTGGAGGCTTATTATGAAGGAAAACATGAAAAAATACGGAAAAAATTTCATTAATTTTATTGTGCAGAACAGGTGTACATTATATTTAACAATTCCATTTATTTTAATGGATTTAATAACGAGAATCATGGGATATAAGGTAAGCTTTTTCCCTGCATATTATCCGATTCCAAATATATTTACCATTGTATGGATTATTCTTTTTATTGGAGTTATAAGATGCCTTAAGGGAGTTGCAGGAAAAATAGCATATTGGATTATTTTTTTGATATTCTTTGCTCTATTTTTAACTAATATGATTTACTACTCACTTACGTCATTTTATTTTAGTTTTAACCTATTATTAATGGCAGACGAGGGTAGTTCATATATTTTGGATACAATACTCCAGACCAATCCTTTTGTTTACATAATTGCTTTGGCTGTTCTTGTTATTGCAATTATTGTATATAAAAAAATGCCATCACAGAAGACATTTAAATTTAAGAAATTAGGTGTTGTATTTATAATTTTTGTTGTACTACATCTTTTAACTCCACTTCTTTTGGGTTCAGGCAATGACCACCTTAAATGGAATAGTTTTAAGAAGCCTAAAAATATTTATACCACTTACAGTGACAGCAATAAAAGCATGCGACTTTCCGGTCTCTATGAGTATTCTGTTAGAAACTTTTATATTACTTTCCTTAAGCCAAAGGAAAAGCTAAGTGATTCTGATAAGAAGTTCTTAGATGAAACTTACAATGCTAAAGATACAAAAACAAGTGATGATTACACCGGAATGTTTAAGGGAAAGAATGTTATTTTTCTTCAATTAGAAGGTATGGATAAATGGTTGTTAACAAAGGAAACCACACCTAATCTGTACAATTTAATGGAACACTCATTGAACTTCACGGACCACTACTCTATTTATACCGGTGGTGGGTCCACATTTAATTCAGAGTTTGCCGTTAACACTGGTTTTACAACGCCAATATCTTTTACAGAGAATGTGTACGCTTATAATACAAATACCTTTGACTACACTTTAGCGAAACTTTTTAAAGCACAGGATTACACCGTTAATGCCTTCCATATGAATTCCGCGGATTTTTATTCCAGAGGCATTAATTACCAGAGCTGGGGATACGACAACTACTTTGGTTTAGCAGATATTGCAAAATATGATACATTGGATTTTGAACTTGATCGCCAGTTAATTTTAAATAAAACTTTTTATAAAAATATGTTCGGACAGAAAGGTAAGTTTCTTGACTATATAATTACCTACACACCTCACACTCCTTTTACAACCAAAAAGGAAGTTGGAAAATTAGTTGCTGAAATGAAATATGGAAAGGGAAAAGTTCCCGATTTGTCCGAAGAAGAAACAGCAAAACTTATGGTTGGAGAAACGGATTACATGGTTGGTCTGCTTATACAGGCTCTAAAGGACAATAATCTCTACGATAATACAGTAATCGTTGCCTATGCTGACCATTATCTTTACACCCTTAACGATAAGAGTGTTTTAGACAAATATAAAACGACTGATAACAACCTTATAAACAACACTCCATTTTTTATATGGAGTAGTGATATAAAGCCACAAAACATTAATAAAACTACAATGCAGATGAATATTCTTCCTACCGTGCTTAACTTATTTGGCATTGACTATAACAGTAATTATTTTCTTTGCAAAAACGCCCTTGCAAAAGACTATCAGGGGATTGTATTCTTCAGCGACTATTCATGGTATGACGGAAATGTTTATGTGGAAAACGGTGTGGTTACAAACAACAAAACAATAAGCAAGCAGGATTTAAATTCTAAAAGTAGCCTGGTACATGACATAATCCGCAAAAACGACTTAACATTAAAATACGATTATTTTAAGAATAAATAAATATTAAGTGCCAAAAATTTTGAAATTTGAGATTGAGGCATAGCAAAACAGAGTTATAGGTAACATGTCGCATTTCTATCTTTGCTCCGTCGTATATTAGCAATTGCTTTCGCAAACTCAGTCGCTTCGCGACTTCAGACAGTGCTTTTGCAATTGCACTATACTCACAAAGATAACGAAATACTTCCACTCGTTACATATAACTCTGTTTTGCTATGCCTCAATCTCAAATTTCAAAATTTTTGGCACTTATTTCTATTTGTTTTCTTCAATATCGTCAATTGTAATTTTACTGTTATGAGGGATTGGCTTCCACTCTACTTTTTTGAAAATTGCTACATATTGCGTCCATCTTCCAATAATATCGAAAGTCGGCCATGTGAAGCAATACAATACCTTCTTCCATAAGCTAAATTTTGGCATTCTCTTATGTTCTATTATAAACAGGTACACTGCAACCCATATGTTAACAAAATATTTGCCTATACGGTAAAATAATCTTATCCAAATTGTAGCCAGCAGGCATAATCCATACGCCTTCCAGCCTGAACTAAATTCTATAAATCCGTCTCCGGCAAAATAGGATACTATCTTTGATAAATATGTACCATTGTCAAATAAAACCATTTGGCCACCTACTGCATAAATTGATGCTGGTCCCAATATCAGTTTCCAGATTATCCATTTTGCACAGGCAACAACATTTTTAGGCAATAACTGCCCAAATGTATCAAAAGACATAAATCTGTGTCTAAAAGTACGCCACGGATAGTTATACCATTTATCAGTTGGTTTATGCTTGGTGTTTTTATCTACAAATATATTTTTAAATAATCCCCAGCCACTTTCCGCAAAAGCCTGAAGATGTCCTTTTGACCATCTAAGTCTTTGTCTTAATGCTACCTTAAGACTTACAGGCTGTTCATCATAAAAAATTGCATCATCATTGTAGGATATCTCATACCCTTCTACTACACAGTCTGCCGTAAGGGATCTGTCTTCAGTGAGGGATGTATATTTCCACCCGTCCCTGACAATTTCATTGGAAAATAAAAATCCTGTTCCCTGAATATTTGTAGCCAAATGAAAAACCGAACGGGCACGATGTCTGTACCTGATTGATCTAAGCCAATGCAAAGCGTATGTCGATGCAATCCAGCTCTCTGTCCAGTTTTTTGTGCTTCTGTATGAAGTTATTATTTTTTCTCCGGCATCAAAAGAATCATTCATTCTTGAGATATAATCTTTTTTCAATAAATTATCAGAGTCAAAAATAAAATACCCTTCAAAGGATGTTATCCCATAATCCTCTTCTATTTTTTCAAAAAGGTATTTTAAGGCAAATCCCTTTGTTCTCTCATCAGGATTAAAATGCTCATAGCATATTGCCCCATTTTCTAATGCAACCTTTGCAGTATTATCAGTACAGTTATCTGCCACAACAAATATTGTAATAAGTTCCTGTGGATAATCCTGTCTCTTAATACTCTTAATTAAATTCGCTATAACCGGCTCTTCATTTCTTGCCGGAATTAAAACAGCGTACTTATGATTATGTTCTGCCGGTTTAAATTTTCTTGTTAAAAACAAGCCAATTAACATATAAGGCTTTTCCTGGATAGCCAGTATCATCATAAAAATCCCAATAGCGCTATAGACTACGAGACTTGGTGAATATATATTGGCAAGAAAACGAAGTATCCTGTCAAATACCACCATTCCAAAAACTTCCATATGTTTCCTCCAAGAGAAAAAAAGAGAAAAACCATTGTCCGTGCAAACACGACAGTAGTTTTCCTCTTTTATTATAATTGCGCTTTGCTCTAAACTAATTCAAGTAAAACTTCCATTGCTGCGTCACCTTTACGCTGGCCAATCTTAACGATTCTTGTGTAGCCACCTTTACGGCTTTCGTACTTTGGAGCAATTTCGTTAAATAACTTATTTGTCAAGTCTGTTGACTTTGATTCATTTTTATTAACTGTATAAAGAACTTTGTTCATCTGACGTCTGGCATGAAGACGAGAAGGCTGATCCTTCTTAATAGTTTTCTTTACTTCATCGAAAACTGTTACTTTCTTGCCATCAACAACTTCTTTAACTCTCTTGCCGTCTTTATCTTTACGAGCAACCTTAGCTGTTACTTCAACTTCGTCAAAGTTGTCTTTTTCCTTTACTGCTAAAGCAATAAGACCTTCTGCAACTTTGCTAACTTCCTTAGCTCTGCTTTCAGTTGTAACAATCTTGCCGTTATTTAAAAGACTAGTCACCTGACCTCTAATTAAAGCTTTTCTCTGACTTGAAGTTCTTCCAAGTTTTCTATAACCTGCCATTTTATTACCTCCATAATGCTAATAAACTTTTGTTTATTAGTTTTCGTCGCTTGGTTTCAATGAAAGGCCGAGTTCTTTTAACTTAGCAAGTACTTCTTCTAATGACTTACGACCAAGGTTTCTAACCTTCATCATATCATCTGAAGTCTTGTTTACTAATTCCTCGACTGTATTGATACCTGCTCTCTTCAAACAATTGTATGAACGAACTGATAACTCTAATTCATCGATGTTCATTTCTAACACTTTATCAATTTCATCATCAACCGGTTCTGCAATTACTTCAATATCCTTTGAAGTTTCAGAAAGATCAATGAATAACTTTAAGTGTTCGCAAAGAACTTTTGATGCCAAACTTACAGCTTCATCTGTATCCATTGTACCATTAGTATACACATCTAATGTAAGTTTATCGAAGTCAGTAACCTGACCTACACGAGTATTTTCAACTGACATATTAACTCTGTCTACCGGTGTGTAAATAGAATCAACAGCAATAACACCTATTGGCAAACTGTCATTCTTATTCTTATCTGAACTTACATAACCTCTTCCTTTAGTTATTATTAATTCCATGCTGAGTCTGCTGTCAGCCCCACCATTAAGAGTAGCAATAACTAAATCAGGGTTTAAGATTTCAATATCAGAATCTGCCTGAATATCAGCAGCTGTAACTACCTGGTCTCCAGTCACATCAATATGAGCAATCTTTGGTTCATCTGTTGTACTGTTATTTTTAATTTCGAGCTGTTTAATATTTAAAACAATCTCTGTAACATCTTCTTTCACACCAGGTACTGAGCTGAATTCATGAAGAACTCCGTCAATCTTAATCTGGCTTACAGCTGATCCTGGTAATGATGAAAGCATAATTCTTCTTAATGCATTACCAAGTGTTGTACCGTAACCTCTTTCAAGTGGTTCTACTACAAACTTACCATATCTTCCATCATCTGATTTTTCTACTAAAATATTTGGTTTCTCAAAATCGAACACTAATTAGCCCCTCCTTCATTGGGAATTGCTTAAACCTATTGGGAACAATATATAAATAAAATTAATTTTACTTAGAATACAATTCGACAATAAGCATTTCATCTACAGGTACATCAATTTCTTCTCTCTTTGGAAGTTCTTTGATTTCACCCTTAAGATTATCCTGGTCTACTTCAACCCATGCTGGGACTGTTCTTCCACCAGTTACTTCGATGATATCTTTATATCTCTGTGAACCCTTGCAGTCCTCTTTGATTTCAATAACATCTCCAACTTTGATAAGGTATGAAGGAATGTTAACCTGCTTACCATTTACCAAAACATGTTTATGATCTACGATCTGTCTTGCTTCTTTTCTTGTTCTAGCAAATCCCATACGGAATATTACATTGTCAAGTCTTGTTTCCAGCATGATCATAAGATTTTCACCTGTCTGTCCAGGTTTCTTCTGTGCCTTCTTGTAGTAATTTCTGAAAGGCTTTTCTAATACACCATAAATGAACTTAGCTTTCTGTTTTTCTCTTAACTGAAGACCATATTCACTCATTTTTCTATTAGATCTGTTTGAATTTCTATTTGACTTCTTATCTATTCCTAAATAAATTGGATCTAAACCAAGTGATCTACATCTTTTAAGAACAGGAACTCTATTTACTGCCATTCTTTATTCCCTCCTAAATTAGACTCTTCTACGTTTTGGTGGGCGACATCCATTATGTGGAACCGGAGTTACGTCCTTAATTGATGTAACTTCAAGTCCACATGTAGCGAGTGCACGAATAGCTGCTTCTCTACCTGATCCTGGACCCTTTACCATAACGTCTACTGATTTTAAACCATGTACTAGAGCTGCTTTTGTTGCAGTTTCTGCTGCCATCTGAGCTGCATAAGGAGTAGATTTCTTTGAACCTCTAAATCCCAGACCGCCAGCACTTGCCCATGATAAAGCATTTCCTTCAGCATCTGTCAATGTGACAATTGTATTGTTGAATGATGCCTGGATGTGTGCCTGTCCGTGTTCAACGTTTTTCTTAACACGCTTTTTTGTCACTTTCTTTGTAACTTTCTTAGCCATTTTCTAAACTAACCTCCCTTATGGGTTTTTCTATTTTTTCTTGTTTGCTACAGTTCTCTTAGGACCTTTTCTTGTTCTGGCATTGTTCTTTGTATTCTGTCCACGAACAGGAAGTCCACGTCTATGACGAATGCCTCTATAGCATCCTATTTCCTGTAATCTCTTAATGTTTAAAGCGATTTCTCTTCTCAAATCACCTTCTACTGTCTGACTTGCATCGATAACATCACTAATCTTCTTAACTTCGTCATCTGTTAAATCCTTACATCTTGTATCAGGATTAACACCAGCTTCTGTTAAAATTCTCTTAGAGCTTGAAATACCGATTCCATAAATATAAGTCAAACCAATTTCAACTCTCTTTTCTCTTGGTAAATCAACACCTGAAATACGAGCCATGTGTATAACCTCCATTAGTTAATTTGTATGAATTCCGAAATAATGCAGCCCGCTCAATGCGTCTGAAATGATGTGCACACCTCAAAACTCATAGTTTAAAGTTTCTACCTATTAATAAGTTCAGCAATTTTTCTTATTAATAATTCTAGGGAATTCTCCCTCATATTTAATAGCGACCTCTATGCACTCTACTAGATACTATACAGCACACTTTAGTCACTGCAGCCGCTTGTTCATCGCAGTTATACTATTTAACTGCAGACACACAAACAAGTGAACAATTATACATCATTCACTGTAATTCTAAGGCTATTAGCCCTGACGCTGTTTGTGTTTTGGGTTCTCGCAGATTACTCTTACGATACCTTTTCTTTTAATGACTTTACATTTTTCACAAATTGGTTTTACTGATGATCTAACTTTCACTGTAAAATCCTCCTTCCACAAAAAAGTCCGAATACGATAATATCATAGATGTAAAATTATTACAAGGACTTTTTTTAACTTTTTTATTTTTTGTTAACATTTTTCTCTCATGAATTGAAAATCGCTGTGGGCAGACATTCTGATTGTTGTTGCATTATATTATTTATTCGAAACACTGCCAATTGTTTTGAATAAATAATATAATGCAACAACAATCAGTAGTCTTTCCCCACGACTTTCACAACGCCAGCTCTATTCCGCTGCGCTGCTGCGTAGCATAAACAAAAAATCAAAATAAAAAATGTATGCAAGCATACATTTTTTATTTGAGTTTTTTGTTTGCGTTGTTTATTTGTCACGCCATATGATTCTTCCCTTTGAGAGATCGTATGGTGACATTTCAATTGTTACTGTGTCGCCGGGAAGTATCTTTATATAGTTCATTCTAAGCTTACCGCTAATATGTGCAAGCACTATATGACCATTTTCTAATTCTACTCTGAACATTGCATTAGGTAACTTTTCTACAACTTTACCTTCTATTTCAATTACATCTGCTTTTGACATTTTTAGTCCTCCTATATTTTAGAGTGATAAGATTTCAGGTTCACCCTTTGTTACCAGTATTGTATTTTCATAGTGTGCTGATAGTGAGCCGTCATCTGTAACTACTGTCCAATCATCATCCATCCATGCCACATCAGGTCTTCCCATGTTTATCATAGGCTCAATTGCCAATGTCATACCTGCCTGTAACTTTAATCCTCTTCTTCTCTGACGGAAGTTTGGAATCTGTGGATCTTCATGCATTTCTGTTCCAATACCGTGACCAACAAGTTCTCTTACTACACCATATCCAAACTTTTCTGCATAATCGCCAATTGCAGCTGATATATCATAAAGATGATTTCCCTCTTTTGCAAATTTTATTCCTTCAAAAAAGCTTTGTTTTGTTACATCAATTAACTGCTGTGCTTCTTTACTGATTTCACCTATGGCAATAGTTCTTGCTGCATCTGACTGATATCCTTTCCAGATAACACCTGTGTCAAGACTTACTATATCACCATCTTTAATTATTTTATCTTTGCTTGGAAGTCCATGTACTACCTCGTCGTTTATTGATATGCATACACTTCCCGGATAACCTTCATATCCAAGGAATGATGGAATACAATCATAACTTCTAATCATTTCTTCGCAAATTTTATCTATCTGATATGATGACATTCCGGCTTTTACTTCCTTTGCAAGTTCTTCATGAACCTTTGCAAGAATCTTACCGGCTTCACGCATCAAATTTATTTCTCTTTCTGATTTAATTGTTACTGGCATCGCTTTATGCTCCTAAAATATCTACTATTGCTTTAAATACATCTTTCATGTCAACTGTTCCATCAACAGTTTTTAAGATTCCCTGTTCATTGTAGTAGTCAATAAGTGGCTGTGTCTGATTATGATAAACTTCCAAACGGCTTAAAACAGTTTCCGGTTTGTCATCATCTCTTACGATTAACTCTTCACCACATTTATCGCATTTACCTTCAACCTTTGTTGGGCTGTATACAATATGATATGTTGCTCCACAGTTAACGCATGCACGTCTTCCACCCATTCTCTTTACAATATTTTCATCAGGAACATCTACATCAATTGCAAAATCAACTTTTTCTCCGTTAGCTTTTAAAGCAGCATCCAGTGCTTCAGCCTGTGGAATAGTTCTTGGAAATCCATCTAAAACGTATCCGTTCTTGCAATCATCTTCTTTAAATCTATCCATAATTAAGTCTAATGTTAATTCATCAGGAACTAACTGTCCCTTATCCATATAAGACTTAGCTTTTTTTCCTAATTCTGTTCCATTTTTTATGTTTGCTCTAAAAATATCTCCTGTTGAGATATGAGGTATATTATACTTTTCAGCTATCATTTTTGCCTGAGTTCCTTTTCCTGCTCCAGGCGCGCCTAACATAATAATTTTCATAGTTTGACTCTCCTTTAAATAATCTGCCTTACGGCAACTGCAAATACACTTCTTAATATAGTAGATTTAGGGGGCAGTGTTACACTGTCCCCTAAGTATATATTTAGAATATTCCCTTAACAGTACTATAATTTCTTTCTGATACCATTGATCTAACAGATTGAATTGTTTCAATTATAACACCTACGATAATGATGATTGATGTACCACCAAAACCTACCTTGGCTCCAAATACACCTGAAGCAAGAATTGGAATAATGGAAACAATAATAAGTCCAACTGCACCAATTAAGATAATGTAATTCAAAATCTTTGTTAAGTAGTCAACTGTAGGCTTTCCACTTCTAATACCAGGAATAAATCCACCTCTGTCGTTAAGGTTTTTAGCAACCTCACGTGGGTTAAATGTTATTGATGTATAGAAATATGCAAAGAATACTATAAGTACCAAGTATACAATAAAACCTATTGAATACTTGATCTGTGAAGGATCACACCAGTATGACTGACTAAGGTAATGTGTCCATTCTGCCTCACCTTTTCCTACAAATGAAGCAATTACTACTGGGAACTGTAAAAGCGATGAAGCAAAGATAATTGGAATAACACCAGCTGTATTTACCTTAAGAGGTATATTTGACTGCTGTCCTCCTATCTGTCTTCTTCCCTGAACTTTCTGAGACATCTGTACTGCAATTTTTCTAATTGCATCCTGCAGAATAACTACCAGTACCACAATACCTACAACAACACCTATAATAATGATTCCTGCAAGAATTCTTCCACCTATTGACATTCCTTCCTTAAATACAAAGTTTGTAAATAAGTTTGCGATGTCACTTGGCATTCCGGAAATAATGTTAATAGTAAGAACTATTGAAATACCATTTCCTACACCCTTTTCGGTAATCTGTTCACCAATCCACATAAGAACTGCTGAACCGGCTGTCATTGCCAAAATACCTGTTACAATAACACCCCATTTTCTAATGGCATGCATGTCACCGTAAGCAACAGCTGTTGTGTCAAACATCTTCATGTTTGCAAATCCAATAATCATTGCTGTAGATTCGATAAGAGCTAAACCAACTGTTAAATAACGTGTGATTTCTGCTAATTTCTTTCTACCTTCTTCTCCATCTTTCTGAAGTTCATCAAGCTTTGGAATTGCTATTGTTAATAACTGAATAATAATTGACGCTGTAATGTACGGCGTGATATTCAATGCAAATATTGACATTTTCTCTAATGAACCACCTGTGATGGCTGAGAAAAAGCTAAAGTTATCATTTGCAAAGTTGCTCATTATTTCACTAATAGAGCTTTTGTTAACAAAAGGAATTGGGATCTGGCATCCAAGTCTTACAACTATAAGCATAAAAAATGTATACCATAATCTTTTTCTTATTTCTTTAATCTTCAAGGCTTTCTTCAAGTTTTCTAACATATTAGATCACCTCGCAAGTTCCGCCTGCCGCTTCGATTTTAGCTTTAGCTCCTTCACTAAAAGCATTTACTTTTACAGTAAGCTTTTTCGTTAATTCACCATCCCCAAGAATCTTAACGCCATCTCTGGCATTCTTAATAACGCCTGCTTCTAACAATGTTTCAACAGTTACTACAGCGTCGTTATCAAATCTTTCTAAAGCTGTAACATTGATACCAACAATGTTCTTTGAATTAATATTTGTGAAGCCTCTCTTTGGAATTCTTCTGTATAATGGCATCTGACCACCTTCGAAACCTGGTCTAGGGCTTCCTGAACGAGCTTTCTGACCCTTATGACCCTTACCTGCAGTCTTACCATTTCCTGAACCATGTCCACGGCCTCTTCTGAAATTATCATTGTGCTTTGAGCCTTCAGCAGGCTTTAAATTTGATAAATCCATTGTCGCACCTCCTTATCTAAATTAAATTTCTTCAACTTTAACTAAATGTCTAACTCTCTGAATCATTCCTCTGATTGCAGCATTGTCAGGCACTTCGACTGTCTTGTTAAGCTTTGTAAGTCCTAAAGCTTCAGCAGTCTTTTTATTTTTTGGAACTGCTCCAATTGTTGATTTTACTAAAGTAATTCTTAATTTATCTGCCATCTTAATATCCTCCCTTAGCCTAAAATCTCTTCTACAGTTTTACCGCGAAGTGTAGCTACTTCTTCCGGAGTCTTTAATGCAGCTAATCCTTCAATTGTAGCAAGAACTACGTTCTGCTTATTTTTAGAACCTAAAGATTTTGTACGAATATTTGTGATACCAGCAAGTTCTGCAACACTACGTGCAGGACCTCCGGCGATAACACCGGTACCTTCTTTAGCTCTCTTAAGAAGTACTTCTGCACTTCCGAATTTTCCAATAATATCATATGGAATACTATTGTTTTCATCCATAGGAACAGTAATAAGGTTCTTCATTGCATCTTCTTTGCCTTTACGAATTGCTTCAGGAATTTCAGCTGCTTTTCCTAAACCTGCACCAACGTGTCCATGTTTATCACCAACTACTACTAAAGCTGCGAAACGCATATTACGTCCACCCTTTACTACCTTAGTAACACGTTTGATTGATACTACTGTCTCTTCTAATTCTAACTGACTTGCATCAATTAATTCACGTTTCATGTGTGTTACCTCCTCAACTAAAATTCCAGACCAGCTTCTCTAGCTGCGTCTGCTAATGCCTGAACTTTACCCTGGTAAATGAAGCCGCCTCTGTCAAATACAACTTCCTTAATACCTTTTTCTACTGCTCTTTCTGCAATAAGTTTGCCAACATATGCTGCGGCATCAACGTTATTAGTCTTTTCTAACTCTTTCTTAGCAGCTTCTTCTGTAGTAGACGCAGCTACAAGAGTTTTTCCAACTGTATCGTCAATAATTTGAGCATACATATGATTATTGCTTCTAAAAACTGCTAAACGTGGGCACTCTGTTGTTCCACTCAAATGATTACGCAGTCTGTTATGTTTCTTAACGCGAACTTCGCTTCTAGATTTCTTACTAACCATTTTCTACACTCCTTTATTATTTCTTACCAGTCTTACCAACTTTACGTCTGATAACCTCAGTATCGTACTTGATACCCTTACCTTTATATGGTTCAGGTGCTCTCTTACTTCTGATTTCTGCAGCGTACTGGCCAACTTTTTCTTTATCAATACCTTTTACTGTGATTAAATTCTGTCCGTCAAGAACTGTTTCGATACCTTCAGGATCTTCCATTTCTACCGGATGGGAGTAACCAAGTGAAAGTACTAACTTCTTACCCTGTTTCTGTGCTCTGTAACCAACACCGTTAACTTCTAACTTCTTTTCATATCCTTCAGTAACACCAACAACCATGTTGTAAATAAGTGTTCTTGTAAGTCCATGTAAAGCCTTGTTCTTCTTTAAGTCATTAGGTCTTGTTACAACAACTTCTGAGCCATCTGATTTAATGTCCATAGCCTCTGGTAAAACTCTTGTAAGTTCTCCCTTAGGGCCTTTGACAGTCACCTTATTATTTTCTGCTATATCAACAGTAACTCCTGCCGGTATAGCGATAGGCATTCTTCCTATACGTGACATTTCGCCTTACCTCCTAATCTTTTTTTACCAAACGAATGCGAGAACTTCTCCACCTACGTTTTCTTTTCTTGCTTCTTTATCTGTAATCACACCTTTGTTTGTTGAAATGATTGCAACACCAAGTCCACCAAGAACTCTAGGTAATTCATCTTTTCCTGCATATACACGAAGACCAGGTTTAGAAATCTTTTTGATTCCTGTGATAACTTTATCATTCTTGTCTGCGCCATATTTTAATGTGATTCTTATTGTCTTGAAGTTTCCTTCTTCTAATACTTCGAAACCTTTGATATATCCTTCATTTAAAAGAATTTCAGCAATAGCTAATTTCATCTTTGATGCAGGAACATCTACAGTATCATGTTTTGCAGTATTTGCATTACGGATTCTTGTAAGCATATCTGCGATTGGATCACTCATAGTCATAGTTAACTTCCTCCTTCAAATTTTCTCTTACCAGCTTGCTTTCTTAACACCTGGTATCTGTCCTTTATATGCTAATTCACGGAAGCAGATTCTGCAGATTCCGTATTTTTTTAAATAAGCATGTGGACGACCACAGATTCTACAACGGTTGTAAGCCTGTGTTGAGAATTTAGCTTTTCTTTGCTGTTTAACTTTCATAGCAGTTCTAGCCATGGGTCTACCTCCTAATTACTTTGCAAATGGCATGTTGAATTGTGCCAATAATTCACGAGCTTCTTCATCTGTGTTAGCTGTAGTAACAAAAATTATGTCCATACCTCTAACTTTATCAACCTTATCGTATTCGATTTCAGGGAAGATTATCTGTTCTTTAATACCTAAAGCATAGTTTCCTCTTCCGTCAAATGCATTTGGATTAACACCTCTAAAGTCTCTTACACGAGGAAGAGCAAGATTTACTAATCTATCAAGGAATTCGTACATCTTTTCTCCTCTAAGAGTAACTTTACATCCGATTGGCTGTCCTTCTCTTAACTTGAAGTTAGCTACTGAATGTTTTGCTCTTGTTACAACTGCCTTCTGACCTGTGATTGTTTCAAGATCCTTAACAGCTGTTTCTAAAACCTTATGGTTTTCCTTAGCTTCACCAACACCCATGTTTATAACTATCTTGTCGAGTTTTGGGATTTCCATGACGTTCTTATATTCGAACTTTTTCTTCATTTCATCCATAATCTCGTTTAAATATAATTCTTTAAGTCTGCTCAACTTTCTGGACCTCCTCTCTTAATTAATCGATTACGTTGCCAGTCTTCTTGGCAATACGTACTTTCTTACCATCTTCTACTTTAAATCCAACTCTTGTAACCTGTCCTTTTACAACAAGCATAACGTTAGAAATATTAATAGGTCCTTCTTGTGTTATTATGCCACCGTTCTGGTTCTGAGCACTTGGTTTTGTGTGCTTAGTATGCATATTAACACCTTCAACTGTTACTGTACCCTTCTTTGCATCAACGGCAGTAACTTTACCTTCTTTACCTTTGTCTTTACCGGCGATTACTTTAACTGTATCACCTTTTTTAATTTTCATAGCTGACATTATGCATACCTCCTATAAAACTTCAGGTGCCAAAGAAACAATTCTCATAAATTTCTTGTCTCTCAACTCTCTGGCAACTGGTCCAAAAATACGAGTACCTCTTGGTGTCATATCGTCTTTTATAATTACAGCAGCATTTTCGTCAAATTTGATGTATGAACCATCTTTACGACGAGCGCCCTTAACAGTACGAACTACTACAGCTTTAACAACGTCACCTTTTTTAACAACTCCACCTGGTGTTGCATCTTTAACAGTAGCAACGATTATATCGCCAATATTAGCATATCTTCTAGTAGATCCGCCCATTACTCTGATTGTAAGTAATTCTTTAGCGCCTGTATTATCAGCAACTTTAAGTCTACTTTCCTGTTGAATCATGCTGTATTCCTCCTTCTTTTATAGACTATTATCTAGCCTTTTCAATAATTTCAACAAGTCTCCATCTCTTATCTTTTGAAAGTGGTCTTGTTTCCATAACTTTTACTGTATCACCGATACCGCACTGGTTTTCTTCGTCATGAGCCTTTAACTTGTAAGTTCTCTTAACGATTTTGTTATATAAAGGATGCTTTACATGATCCTCTACAGCAACAACAATTGTTTTATCCATCTTATTGCTGATAACTTTTCCTGTACGTGTTTTTCTTAAATTTCTTTCCACAACAATTCTCCTTTCTTAACTAGGGATTAACCTGTAACTATTCAGCAGCATTTGCTTTTTCAACTATCATAGTCTGAATTCTAGCAATGTTTTTTCTAACTTCTTTGATTCTGCTTGTGTTATCTAACTGGTTTGTTGCGTTCTGGAATCTTAAATTGAAAAGTTCCTTTTTAGCAGCTACTAATTCTTCTTCTAATTCTGCAGCTGATTTTGCTCTTAAATCTTCTACATATTCCTTAATTTTCACTGTTATCACCGCCTTCTAAATCTTCACGAGATACAACCTTGCATTTAATTGGAAGTTTGTGTGTTGCAAGACGTAATGCTTCTTTTGCTGTTTCGTCAGGAACTCCAGCAATTTCAAACATAACTCTGCCTGGCTTAACTACTGCTACCCAATATTCAAGTGCACCTTTACCTTTACCCATTCGAGTTTCAGCTGGTGTGGCTGTAACCGGTTTGTCTGGGAAAATCTTAATCCAAACCTTACCACCACGCTTTACGTAACGTGTCATTGCAATTCTGGCTGCTTCAATCTGATTTGATTTGATCCAGCCCGGTTCCATTGCTACAATACCATAATCACCATATGAAATCTTGTTTCCTCTAGTTGCTTTTCCTCTCATAGAACCACGGAACTGTTTTCTATGTTTAACTCTTTTTGGCATTAACATTATTTATCGCTCCCTTCTTTAGTTGGAAGTATTTCGCCGTTGTAAATCCAAACCTTTACACCTACTTTTCCGTAAGTTGTATCAGCTTCCGCGAAACCATAGTCGATATCAGCACGTAATGTCTGAAGTGGAATAGTACCTTCGCTATAAAACTCAGTACGAGCCATATCAGCACCACCAAGACGACCAGATACTGCTGCCTTGATTCCTAACGCACCGCTCTTCATTGTTCTAGACATTGCAGACTTCATAGCACGTCTGAAAGATACACGGTTTTCTAACTGTGTAGCAATGTTTTCTGCTACTAACTGAGCATCTTTGTCAGGTCTCTTAACGTCCTTAACATCCATAAATAATTTCTTGTCAGTCATTTTCTGAACTTCAGCTTTAACCTTTTCGATTTCAGCACCACCTTTTCCGATTACGAGACCAGGCTTAGCTGTGTAAACATTAACTCTTACTCTGTCAGATGATCTTTCGATTTCAATCTTTGAAACACCTGTACTGTATAATCTCTTCTTAAGGTATGTTCTGATTTTGTAATCTTCAACAAGATTGTCTGCAAAATCAGCTTCTGCATACCACTTTGAGTCCCAGTCTTTAATAACTCCGACTCTTAATCCATGTGGATTAACTTTCTGTCCCATACTTTGCCTCCTATCTTATCTCTCATCAAGCACTATAGTGATGTGGCTGTTTCTCTTTAAGATTCTATAAGCTCTACCTTGTGCTCTAGGTTTAATTCTCTTCATTGTAGGTGCTGCATTAGCGAAGCATTCTGCAATGTAAAGTTTACTAACATCCATGTTGTTGTTGTTTTCAGCATTAGCTACAGCTGAATTTAATAATTTCAAAATTACGCTTGATGCATATCTTGGGTTGTATGTGAGAATACCGATTGCACTCTGCACATCTTTACCTCTGATGGCATCTAATACGAAACATGCTTTCTGTACAGACACTCTAGCGTAAGATAATTTTGCTGATGGTCTTGTATCTTTATTAGCATTTCTTTCTCTCTTTATCTGGGATCTATGTCCTTTTGCCATAGATGAGACCTCCTTTCAAATTCTAAGGGCTTAATTATCTACCCTTCTTTTCATCTTTTCCATGTCCTCTGTAAGTTCTGGTAGAAACGAATTCACCAAGTTTATGTCCAACCATATCTTCTGTAACATATACCGGTACATGCTTTCTACCATCATGGACAGCGATTGTGTGTCCAACCATCTGTGGGAAAATTGTTGAACGTCTTGACCAAGTCTTAATAACTGACTTATCGCCTGATTCGTTCATAGCATCAATTTTCTTTAATAAGCTCTCATCCGCAAATGGGCCTTTTTTTAATGATCTAGCCATAAGTTTCTACCTCCTATTTCATGTTCTTTCCGTCACGTCTTCTAACGATCATCTTATTAGACTTCTTATTCTTCTTACGAGTCTTCAAACCAAGTGCTGGTTTACCCCAAGGTGTACATGGGCCCGGACGACCAACTGGTGCACGTCCTTCACCACCACCGTGTGGATGGTCATTAGGGTTCATAACAGAACCACGAACTGTAGGTCTGATACCCATATTACGTTTACGTCCTGCTTTACCAATGTTTACAAGACCGTGTTCAATATTTCCAACAGTACCGATTGTTGCTCTACATACAAGAGGTACCATTCTCATTTCTCCTGAAGGAAGTCTTAATGTAGCATACTTTCCTTCCTTAGCCATTAACTGAGCCACGTTACCTGCCGCACGAACTAACTGTCCGCCCTTTCCAGGATATAGCTCAATGTTGTGGATTTCTGTACCAACAGGAATTGCTGATAATGGTAAGCAGTTACCTACTTTAACTTCAGCGTTTTCACCATTCATAAGTACATCACCAACTTTTAATCCGTTAGGTGCAAGAATATAAGCCTTTTCACCATCAGCATAACTGATTAATGCAATGTTTGCTGTTCTGTTTGGATCATATTCAATGCTCTTAACTGTTGCAGGAATATCAACTTTATTTCTCTTGAAGTCGATAATTCTGTATTTTCTTCTAGAACCACCACCATGGTGTCTAACTGTTATCTTACCCTGATTGTTACGACCTGCTGTTTTCTTAAGAGATGTTACTAAAGACTTCTCAGGTGTAGACTTTGTAATCTCTTCATTATCAAGCATAGTCATAGCTCTTCTTGAAGGTGTGTATGGGTTAAATGTCTTAATTCCCATTTTCTTTCTCCTTTCAAATTAAACATTTGTTATCACGCTTGCCTGCGTATATTATTGTGCGTCAATAATTATCTGACGTTTTATAAACCAGCAAAGATTTCAATATCTGCGCTGTCTTCTGTTAACTGAACAACTGCTTTTTTCTTTGCTGCTGTTTTTCCAGTTACATAACCACGTCTACGGTTTTTACCACTTAAGTTCATTGTTGAAACACCAGCTACTTTTGCTCCTTCGAACATTTTTTCTACTGCTTCAGCAATCTGTGACTTTGTAGCATCTGTGTGAACGTAGAATGTATATTTCTTTTCTGCCATAGCGTTCATACTTTTTTCTGTGATTACAGGTGAAAGTATAACGTCATAATATTTAAGGTCTGCCATTATGCGTACACCTCCTCTATTGTTGCTACAGCTGCTTTTTCTACAACTAATGTATCGTACTTAAGAATATCGTATACGTTAATTGTGTTAGTTAAAGCAGTTTTCACTGTAGGGATGTTCTTAGCTGACTTAACTGTGTTAGCATCATTTTCGCTTAATACTACCAATGCCTTCTCAGCCTTTAAGTTTGCCATCACCTTTGCAAATTCCTTTGTCTTAGGTGCATCAAACTTAAGCTCATCAACTACGATTAATTTTCCTTCATTAACTCTTGATGTCAATGCTGACTTAAGAGCGATTCTCTTTTCTTTCTTATTCATCTTAAATGAATAATCTCTTGGTGTTGGAGCAAATACAACTCCGCCGCCTGTCCACTGTGGAGATCTTGTTGAACCCTGTCTTGCATGACCTGTCCCCTTCTGTCTCCATGGTTTTCTACCGCCACCGCTAACTTCTGAACGAGTTTTAGCTTTCTGTGTTCCCTGACGGTTATTTGCAAGCTGGTTTACAACTGCCTGATGTACTAAGTTTTCGTTAACTTCAACACCGAAAACAGCATCATTTAATTCAATTGTTCCAACTTCGCTTCCTTCCATATTTAAAACAGATACTTTTGCCATCTGTGCGTTCCTCCTTTCAAATACTACTTACCGGCTTTAACAGATTCTTTAATTGTAACTAAAGCTTTCTTAGGTCCCGGTACAGCACCTTTAACTAAGAGTAAATTCTTCTCAGCGTCAACTCTTACGATTTCAAGGTTCTGAGTTGTAACTTTCTTGCCACCCATGTGACCAGGCATCTTTTTGCCCTTGAATACCTTACTTGGAGATGAACAAGCACCGTTTGAACCTGCATGTCTATGATACTTAGAACCATGAGCCATAGGTCCTCTTGACTGTCCATGTCTCTTAATTGCGCCCTGGAATCCTTTTCCCTTTGCAATTGCAGTAGCATCGATCTTGTCGCCTGCTTCAAATACATCTGCCTTGATTTCGTCTTTTACTGCGTATTCGCCTTCGAGTTTCAATTCTCTTACAAATCTCTTGTAAGAAACGCCTGCCTTGTCAAACATTCCTTTTACAGGTTTGTTAACAAGCTTTTCTCTGATATCTTCAAATCCAACCTGAACAGCTGCATAGCCGTCATTTTCAACAGTTTTAACCTGTGTTACTACACAAGGTCCTGCCTGAAGAACTGTAACAGGTACTAATTCGCCTGCTTCGTTGAAGATCTGAGTCATACCAACTTTTTTAGCTAAAATAGCTTTCTTCATTTTAAATACCTCCTGTTAATCTACAGCGGATCGCTTTTTGCGATCATCCTAGAACAGTTTCTATTAAAACTATTAAGGATATTTCACTAATTACTTGTTTTTCATCTTAATATCAATGTACACACCTGCTGGCATTTCAAGCTTTGATAAAGCTTCTACTGCCTTCTGGTTTGGAGCAATGATATCGATGAGTCTCTTGTGAGTTCTCTGTTCAAACTGCTCTCTTGAATCTTTGTACTTATGAACAGCTCTAAGAATAGTAACTACTTCTTTCTTAGTTGGAAGTGGTACAGGACCACTTACTTCTGTTCCTGTTCTCTTTGCAGTTTCAACAATTTTCTTTGCTGACTGATCTACTAATTTGTGATCATAAGCCTTAAGTGTAATTCTCATTACTTGTGCCATAAAAAAAGCCGCCTCCTTTTCGTACTATTTTGTAAGCACGACAAGCGGTGACCGTACAACCTTTCCGTGTGTGTCATTTTCTCAAACAACTTGCACACAGCGTTTCCACATCCTCGGTGGACTTGTGTTTTGTACAGTGACTTGTCGCCAGTTTTCTAACTTGACATTCGCTCCACGGAAAACCTACATTTAATTATGTAGCAACCTCGCGCTTCTCTGCTATCATGTCACAGCACGAATTATCATAACATAGTGTTTATTAAATTGCAAGCATTATTTTTATTATTTTTTTGTTCTTTATATCCTTAGTTTTCAGGGATAAACTGATAAGTTTCTTTCTCATTTCCATCCTTATCAACAGTACAAATTTTTATTCCATTGTCTATAGCTTTCCTGTCACTGTCTTTTTTATAAATGTATTTATATTTCTTTCCGGCCAAATCCTCAAAAATCATAGATGTACCATATTTCATCTGCTTCATCGGCGAGGTAAAAGAATCTATGCCATATACAATCATTCCTACAGTGTCCCAGGGCATGCCTGTTCCTACTCTGCAAAGTGAACTATCGTAGTTCTTCCTATTATAAGTATTAAGTACCGGATATTCCATTTTTAATTCTGAAATCTTTATAAAGCCCACTATAACTTTTTCATTTACTTCAATAAATGTATCCCTATCCATATTAGGTGTGCTTTTTTTAATATCATTAATTTCCTTTGTTGCCATCTTTGATAGTTTCGATGCTCTGTTTCTGTCAGCGGTACCCGACATATTAATGCCTATGCCTATACCTGCCATTATAATAATCACTAAAATGGCTGAAGCAATGCAGACACTTTTTTTATTCTTGAGAAATTTTTCTATTTTTATTTTCATTAATATTCCACCTCGCATTTACCCTTCTCTAATACTATCATTTTATAAAATCTTTTACAATGCTTTGAGGCTGCCCTAAGACAGCCTCCGGCACTATAATTATTTTATCTTCATTTTCTTCTTAATGAATCCTGTTTTAGCATTCAACTTCTTAATGTATTTCTTTTTGGCTTTTTTCGGAACTTTAAACAGGGCTTTTTTATTAATTCCCTTAAATGCCTTCCTGCCAATCTTAGAAATTTTTGTTGATTTAATAATAATCTTTTTAAGTGTCTTTATTTTGTAGAATGCCTTTTTCTCTATGGATACAACATTTTTACCAATAATGACACTCTTTAGTTTCCTGCTCTTTTTAAATGCTCCCGATGCAATTACCGTAACCTTGTATTTACTTCCCTTTATGGTTACCGTATCACTTATCTTAATACTCTTAGCCTTCTTTGACGTTGTACGCATATATGTGACTGTGTCTTTTGAGGTCACTTTGTACTTTGCATTACCAATCGTAACAATACTTCCGATTTTTGCAGTTCCATTATCTTCCTTAACATCATTCTTTATATCTGGGTTAGGTGATTTTTTCCATATAGCATATAACTTCACATCTGACTTTATGTAGAATTTATCTCCCGGAAGATATGATGTTCCACTTCCGTCAGACTTAGTATTCCATTCCACAAAAGTATATCCGTCTCTGCTAAATCCACATCCGGCTACAAGAACTGAAGCATTTTCTTTGTACGGACTGTTAGGATCTGTCATTGCACCTTTTCCACCATTAGCGTCATAAGTCATTTTATAGCCTTCATTTTCTTCCTGTTGTCCAAGAACCTCTGCTCCAAATGTAAATGATGTTGACAAGGCTGCGCCGTCATCCAGATTAAGTCTTCCCTCAACAAATCCGTGAGCTCCCTTTGAAAGAGTTAATTTGTTTTCTTCGAGTTTTGCTTTTCCTGAAATTGTTCTAATATTCCAATCTACATTATCAAGTCTGTTTAAAATAATTTTGTTATTGTCATTAGTTATGGCACAAACCTGCATTTCCACTCCTGTCTGGCTGTTTTCTCCCAGATACAGGTTCTTATTTGAATATGACACCCATTCCTTTTCAGGGTTATCGGTAGTATCTGCACTAAGTGCAACATCAAGATTTTTAACATTGCCCATTCCATTATTATAGACAACACATTGTACCTTCTCACCATTTCCAATTTCATCACTGGCGATGATTTCAATTTCCTTACTGTAATAACCGCTTCCAACATTAATGTTAAATTCAAAGTTTCCATCTTCTGCTATGGTTGCTCCTAATTCCTTCAGAGTTTTATCCCTTGCAACAGGAATTCCTTCAACATTTATTGTAAGTAATGCTTCTTCATCCGTTATTCCACTAACTTTCAATACTCCACTTTCTTCAAATCCCGAACCATTGGTTGGTGATGTAAGAAGAAGTGTTGGTGCCGTAGTGTCTACATCAAAGGTAAAGGTCTGATTAAATCCATCTTCTTTTTCGTTTTTTCCGTAAACGGTAATTGTGTGGTCTCCGTCATTTAATTCTGAAAGATTAATTTCTACTGATTTTGTATTGCTGAATGTACCACTAATTTTCTCATCTTCATCCACAATCCATGTTCCTGAAATATTCATGTCAGAAGCAACAGTAAATCCTATTGTAGAAGATTTATAAGTATCATACATTACCGTTTTTTCAACAGTTTTGTCATTATCATCCTTTACAAATTCCTTCCTGCCAACCTGATATTTTTCCTTATCTGCTGTTATTGTCATTTCAGGTTTTGACGGATTATTTAAGGTAATCTCTTTTGAGAATGTTTCCTTTCCATAAGTCAGACCTGTAAGGTTTCCTTTGCTGTCTGTCAGTTTATTAAATGGTGTTGCTCCAATTACATATTTTTCTCCTGCCTTAAGACCTTCTTTTTCAGTAGTTTCCTTTCCGTTTTTGTCTGTTGACCCGGTTTCACAACTTCCGCCTAAAACTGCAAATATTTCATTATTTTCGTTTCTTGTTGCAGAAACATTGTAATCGGATATTTCAGTTTTCTTTCCCTGTTCATTAACTTTATAAACTTTAAATAAAGCTCCTTCGCACTTATTGTCCGCCACATTACTAATTGCTGCCCTGATTTGCAAATCCCCTGCATTATCTGCAACAAGATTTGTTATTTCATCAGGCTGTACATTATTTGTATATTCAAATGATGTCTCAGTGCTTACAACTCCTGTGGTAACATTTTCTTTGCTGTACACGGCTCTTATATAATACTTTCCGCCTGTAAGTGTTTCAGGCAGTTTTATTGTTGCTTTTCCCTTTGCAATATCTGCCTTATTCAAAGATGCAATCGGAGTTCCACCTTCTTTTTCCACATCTAAATCATCTACTATATAAATGTCCATCTGTTCCAGCTCAGACATTTTAGAATTTCCATTCCATGTTAATTCTATACTGTTGTTTTCATTAGAATAAACAGAAGATGACGTATGAATTTTTGTCACTTCCGGAAGTGGATCCACTGCATACAGAATTAATTCAGATGCAAGTTCTGTATTTACGGTATATTTCTTTCCATATAAAGATTTGTCAGTAAAGGAAACAACTACCGTACCCTCTTTCTTGTTTTCATCATAAGTAAAGTTTGCATTGGCATCTTCGTTTTCTTCATCACTCTTTGAATTATCATAATATTTCAAATCATAATTCTTTTTTGACTCATCGGCGATTTTCAGATTGTCTTTATATTTATTTGCTTCTTCCAGTGTGTCTGCCGAAAAAGCCATACTAAGAACCTGTGCTCCTCCATCCTCAAAGTTTCCAAGAACAAAGTCGTGGTATGTCTTCGTTATATCTGAATGAAGACTTGATGAAGCATTTCCATTGTTATCTGCATACATATTTCCTGAAGAAGATGTTACTTCATGAATGTTAGCTCCCATGTTCATATAGAGCATATCCTGCTTTTCTTCATCATAACGTACTGCATACCATTTTCCGCTTAGACCATCTTTATTACTTGCCTCTTCCAGGTACTGTGGATATGTCGGTTCAACTTTTACCTGAGAACCGAAGGACAAATCTCCACCATAAGCATAAGAAATACCTGTTGAGAATCCAAGAACTCTAAGTGCTCCCCAAATACGCTTTGTGTTAATTCCAAGGGCTGCACCACCTACATCTATCCCACCAATCAAAGGAATAAAATCAGGAATTTTAATTGCCGCCTGAGCGTAAGCTTCAAATGCTTCTTCCGCCCCGGTGCTTCCGTCAATAACTATGTAGCCTTTTCCTTCTATTATCTGTAAATAATTAATACTGCATTGGGCAAGAACTTTCGTATAAGGAATCCACTGTGCCTCAAATTTTGCATAATCCATTATCTTAATATCCGTATTGGCAACCTTTAAGTCAGAAACCTTAATACCAAATCCCGTAAGACCTAAAGATAAATCTGCTCTCGCATCTAACGCCTGGAACAGACTAAAGGATACACTTAGCAGTAATTTTATTGGTGGAACTTCACTACAGCAGAACAGTGTGTCATACATGTTTTCAAATCCACCGCCTCCGCCAAGAAGCCAGCAGACACCTGCAGAGTCAATATTAATCCCCGGTTTAACTCCCTGTACATAGAAATATAAATTATCTACTATAGGTATGTTATTTTTACTCTTAAATCCAAGAGATATTTCAAGTTTTATTGATTTCAGGAAACTTGCTTTTCCTTCAACTCCGAAAGACCAATCATTTATGGTGTTTACTTTTAACTTACCTTCAATATTTGGCATTGAAGCCGTATATCCCGGAACTTTGACTTCCGCTTCAAAATTAACACCGACGAATCCCTGATTCATACCATATAAAACATTCTTAACTTCTACACTTGCCTGGGTCTCTCCTTCATCTTCATCATCATTAAATCCACCTGAAGTTCCATTGTTCTTTTTAAATACTTTTGCCCATTCTTCTCTAAGATTTTCAGCTTTAGCACCCATATCCGAGAAGATTTCATACTTTGAATTGTTCCTTCTATCTGTTGTCTTTCCTCTCTTTGAAAGTGGAATAAGAAAACTTAAATCAAGCCGTGCAGAGAAGGACATTACATATCCTTTTGCATCCTTCTGTTTAATTTGGGATGCATGTTTTACATCTGTATCGTACATCATTCCCATTTTTGCAAAAGACAGGTTAAATGCCATTCCGGCAATTGTCATTAACCCGTTTAATGCAGTCGGATAAACCAGAGTAATTGTCTCATCACTAAATCCGCTAATTTCCTCACCATCGGTATTATATGGAACGAGACCATACTCTTCACCGTCAGAGATTGTAGTAAATCCTGCATTTCCTTTATAAATTCTTGTATTTTCCACAGATGCATTTAATGTTATTTCATCAAAATCTGTTTTTATTTCCCCACCAACCTTTGATACTGTCACCGTTCCATCAAGGGCATCTATACAACCGTTAATAACCACTTTATCTTTTTCACCCTGTATAGATTTTGCAACATACTTTACGTCGTTTCCGCTCGTTCCTTTATCAAAAGTATCGTCCCTGATGAAACTTCCCTTAAATGTAAGTAATACTTCTTCATATTTTTCCCTGTCTTTCTCAAAGGATTTTTCATCACTGTATGATTTTATGTCATATTTTGCATCATCTCCGATAGTTTCCTTTTCCTGAACAACTGCCAATACCCCGTAGTAATCGTTTCTGTATTTTATGTCATCAGACATTACTATCTGAAGTGCATCACCGGTAGTTACCTTATCTACTCCTGCCGGTGGCTCAGTCCATTCAAATTTTAGCTTATATGTATCTGGTACCATTTTTTTGTCAAACAGAATATCCAGTTTATTTTCCTCAGAATATACTGTTATGTTTGAAGATGGTATTTCATATTGTTCAGTACCGTCTTCATTTACTGCATATAATGTATATCTCGTCTTATCTTCTAACATTGAGAAGTTAGTTCCCGTAACATACAAATGTCTTGATAAATCATTATATAAAATTCTCGGAGTGGCACTGTTAAAAGTGATTTCCGGAAGTTTTCCGTTTCCTCCCGGACATAATATGTACATTGAACCTTCATACAGCATATTTTCATATAGAAGATTTTCTTCCATGTCATTAGGTAAATTAAATACCCTGAAGGTTATTTTTCTGTAACTTGCAGAACCGTCAACATCCGCTTTAAAATAAAACGGAATTTTTATGTCTGTTCCCGGTTTGAAATCAACATATTCACTTTGATATGGATTAGAGTAATTTGTTTCATATGTTATTTTTTGCTGATACTCATCAAGAGGCGTAATCCCCTCCGATGCATACACTGCCACAACTATTTTTTTGTATTCTTCCTTTTCTGAGATGTTCTTTAGAGATGCCCTGATACTAAATATTCCGTCATCTTTAAAACTGCCATCATCATTTCTGTTACAGTTAGAAACATAATTTTTTCCGTCCTTTGATAACTCAAGTGTTGATGGTGAGGACATATTAAATGTAACAGTATCCTTATTCAGGTCAGTCTTCTCATTTGAATATACTCCGTAGTATGTATTTACAATACCTTCTTTTCCGCCATTTATTGTTCCCAAATCATAATACATAGCCATAGCACTGTCTGCTGTGCCATATGCTTCATTTCCGTCATTTGTAAAATCCAATGACTCATTTGGAGCAAAATCAAAATCTGTAGATGCGAGGGAATTCCAGTGTGCAAATGCAATCTGTTTAAGCATTCCCTGTGATGATATTACCGTACATGCCGTGGCACTTGGGTTGTATACGTCATCGTATGCATAAAATGTTGCAGGAATTTCATTTGCCTTTAATATACATTCCTTCTTTAAAATATCATTTGAATAGGATGATTTTGGAATGTAATAATAAGCATAGTCCTGATTTCCTATTGCTGAATCAAGCAGTATTCTTGCTTCGATTTTTACATCATCACTGCCATTGTTCTTCACATCATAATTGATTAACACCATACCGTGTTCATTAGAACCTGAGTTGGCAAGCTCCAGACGCTGGGTGAATTCCAATTCACCCAGTGTCCATACTGCTGACAGTCCCTTTGCATCTTTTGAAACTCTAACCTTACTTGTCTTTATACCTTCGTAAGAATAATCTTCTCCGAAAATATAATTTTTAGTTTCACCGTTTCTTGTTATTTTAAAAGATGTAAATGATGTGTCATATTCATCATTGTGATATAAAAGATCTTTATTATTATCAGACTTTACAGTTTTATCACCTTCACGGTTTGAAATATAAAATCCACCATTTGTTCCTAACATATGGACAGATGTATATTCGTTCTCCACCGAAAGAACTTCATTGCTCTCTGCAAAATCCGAAGTCTGATTAGATTCCACGCCTTCCGGTGCTGCCTTTATATCTGCCGGCAGTACCGATACTGTTAAAACAGCTGAAAGTATCAGACAAAGAGCTTTATTAAATATCTTCCTGTTTAATATTTTTTTCATATATCTGTCCTCCTACTTTACTATATAAAGATATGTCAAATAAGTTTCTTTGTTCCGGGTCACAATGTAGAGCGTGTAGAATCCTTTTTCCAGATTTCTGAGTTTGCCGTCCTTTGTAACTTTTGCATTCTTCATAGCTCCCGACTTTTCAATACCCTGTTTATAATATACTTTGAATGATTCACCCAGGCGTTTTGATTTTTCAAGGCTAAAATCTATGTTTCCACCAAGTATTATTGTAGTATCACACGCAGACATCAGTTCACCATTTGCAGTAAGCCTTATATTTGCTGAACTGATTACCTTTACATACCGGTCTACCTGACGTTTATTTCCTGCACTGTCAGTAAGAATATATTTAACCTCGTAAATACCCTGATTTTTCAGGTCATTCTCACTTGGCATATTCTTTATCTTTACATCAGGATTTTTATCAATGTTATCCCACAAGTTATATGTGGAATCGTCCCTCAATATAGCTTCCAGTTCTTCCACACTTGTTCCCTGAGAAACTTTTACTACTGAATCGGTAAAACGGATATTTGGTGCGCTGTCATCTACATATTTAACTTCTAAAACTTTATAGGAAACTAATCCTGCCTCATCTCTTGCCTTAACCTGATAACTTCCATTTGCATTTATTGGCAATGTAACCCAGTCACATTCAGCTCCTGTATACTTTCCATCTCCATTGGAATCAACAGGTGCTTTTACCTTATATTCTTTACCCTGGAATGTAATCGTACCCTTCTCCGACATTGTTACCTGAATGTTGCAATTCTTAGGTGTCACGAAACTCTCAGGAATACCTATTGCAAATACCTCAGGAGCTGTCTCATCAATTGAATTAACTTTTATAGTCTTCTCGGCTATGTTTCCTGCCATGTCTGTAAAACTTATCTTATAAGTTCCATTTTTCTTTATTGTAAGAGGTATGTCAGTTCCCGCACCATAAGTTGTATCGGAGTCAGCACCATTTACCAGTACCATTTCATCTGACTTATAGGTTACTTTTACTGTATTATTTTCTTCCTTCTTAGTGAATGTGATTTCCGGTGCTTTTTTATCAATAATGTCTACCAGATCAATATCTTCAATCTGATTGCTCTTACCATTTGGTGAAGTTGCTACAACTTTTACAATTCCCGGTACCTTATCCGTAAATTCAACTGTGGCACTTCTTCCTCCAAGCTCTATGTTAGTTTTTGAAAATCCGTCTTTATCCTCAACCCAGTTTTCGTTATCCTTATAATATACCTTCAATTCCGATACGGTCTTACTAAAGTCAAGTTTCAATATTACTGACCTGTTAGTCGGAAGGGTTGGTGCCAGTTTTTCATATGCTTTACCGTTATTTACATAGCATGGACTCCATGACACAACATCAATTTTTGGAGCTTCATTATCAATTTCCGTAACTTTTGTGCTTACACTTGTTCGGTTTCCACACTTATCCTTAAATGTAGTGTTGTACGCTCCATTAGCATCTACATCTTTATAATAGAAGAATCCTTCATCATCAAATCCTGCAGTTAATCCCTGTGTTACCGGTACAATTGTTCCACCTGCGTTCTTGCTGTCGGCATTGTCGTCTCCATAGAATTTCAAACGCATCTTTGTAAAGCTTAATCCCACTTTCTTCACACTGATTGTTGGAGCCACATCGTCAATTTCGGATACTTCCAGACTGTGAGCAACTTTGTTTCCTTTTGAATCAACAGCCACTATGGTTAATTCACATTTCTTTGTGACTATAACCGAATTATTAACGGTTGATACTATAACTCCATCTATTTTTTCAGATGTGCTGTCAAAGGTAATATTATCTGTTGATGAATTAATTCCTTTAAGAACCACTATTTTTGATTTGTTGTTATCCACTAGTGAATAGTTTATTTTGTATCCACCGGTTAATCCTATATGAGATACAATTTCCGAAAATTCCTCATTCTTTGGATTCCATGAACTACAATATTCCGCCATATTTTCATATACTGCATAAACGTCTGCTGAAACTGCCGGTGCTTCCGTATCATTGTCTTCAAAAATAGTTTCATCCGGCTCCGGCTCTTCGTACTCCGTCATTACCAGTTCATCCGGTAATGTAACAGTTATAGGTTTTCCTTCATTTCCACATTCATCTGCATATTCAAAGGTATAACTTCTATCCATATCTTCTGAATAACTAAATGTGTGGCTAAGTTCTTTACCATTAACCGGAACAATGTCCTCTGTTTCTGAAGATATCCATACTTCTATACTGTCACTTGTTGTGTTCTTTAAAAGCCTATCCATATCAAGCACAGGCATATTGTTGAATATTTCTCCACTCTCATTAAACTTCCAATTAACCTCTACCTCTTCAGGAGCCTGCTTGTCGATATTTCCCACAGTTACTTTATATTCAACAGTCTTGTCTTCCACCGCACCTTTTACCTTAAGATTAAAGCTGACCGAAGCATTTTCTTTAAACAGTATTGTTGCCTTACTCTTATTCTTATTCCATGTTATGGTGTATTTATCGCTGTCTTCCTCCGAATTTTTTAGAGATAATTCAGCATTATTACTTGTTCCAGTAATAGTTGCCACAACATCACCATTTGTTTTTTCCAAGGTACTGTATTCAATGTCTGCTGAGTAATCCCCAAAGAAATCTTTTACCTCGAAAGTATCCTTGTATTTATTTCCGTACTCATCTTCAAATTCAATATTGTATTTTCCGTCTTTGCTGATTCCACAATAATCCTTAAACAGATAATTCTCAATCTCGGCACCTTCAAACTGCCTGAACATATCTTCTCCGGGCATTAATCTGAACTCAGCATTAGCACCTACTTTTGAATATAATTCTCTTGGAATCTCATTACCATTTACTTTGGTTACATATACCCTTGAATTAAAAACTAACTGTATATCCTGATATTCAGCCTCACAATTTGTGTTGATTAATTTAGGAATAACATTTAATCCATAAAATTCCTTTCCATCTACATAAAGTTCTCCCTCCATTGTGTTTCCTACTTCATCAATTGCACTTATTGAAACTGAATGTCCGATTTTTTCCTTGTGTGCCTTTGACAAATCTGTATCCTGTGGCAATGTTATATCCAGTTCAAGATAATACATACCGTTTTCCTGTCTGTTATAGACACCATGTAAGTACTCAAATCCCTCTTCTTTTTTATTTTTTGCTTGATAATATGAATTTGTTTCATCGTCATAGGACCATGAATCATCATATTTAAGTTTAAATGGTTCTCTGTCATCAACTGAAATCTGTATATCTGCGTTCAGTAAAGACCTGTCGTCCATAACTTTAACTTTTAACCTAGATTGTGAAATCTGTTCAAAAGTATCTCCTTCCCAAGCTTGTGAAGAAACACATTCCTGAATTTCTGCACTAGGCGCCTGATTGTCTACTGAATGTATATAAAAATCTTCATAATTGATGTTTCCGTAGCCATCTATTATATAATACAGATGACGTCCGTTTTCGCTGTATGAAAACTCGCGTTCATCTATCGGTGCAATATCACCTTCAGCTCCTCCAAAATCAGATTCATATAATTTTATCTCTCTTGTCATCATATCGCTGTTCATTTCCGTCACCATAGCTTCCACACTATGATTTGCAGCAGACTGATCACCTACACTGATAGAAAAATCGGGAGTCTTAGTACAGTAATTTATTTCTATTTCATGAACTTCTGATTTAACTGCACCTAAATTCATTATTCTATATGAAACTATATTTGAACCTTCAAAAATAGGAATTGTACACTCTTCATATGTTGTAAAACCACCATCGTAATATGCCTTTGGAGTGTCAAGCCACATTTCTGCCTTTACATCTATTGGTTTAACATTAATTGACATTACCCTGTTTGTTTCGTCATATTTGTCAAATTTATACCACTTTGCGACCCTTTCATCTTCACCTGTCCACACTTTTATCCAATATCTGTCAAGGTCTTCCCTGTTCATTCCATTTACTGATAATTTAATTGTTCTGTTATATTTAACTTCACCCTTGTTCTCAATTTTCTGTGTTCCGCATTTTCCAAGATAAATTGTGTTATCTTCATAAGCACTTTTCAGTTCAGAAGTATAATCCACAAGGTTTTCATCAACTGTCTTTCTTATAAATTTATAATCACCTACGGACTTAAATCCATAGTATGGTACCCTGTTTGCATCTCCATACTCATCTTTTGCCGTAAATTCTGCATTGGTAGTTATCTTGTCTACTCCGAAAGCTTCTGTCATTTCATCGTTATAATTTTTCAGATAAATATTGTCATAAATCTCTTTATTAACAATTGCCTTATTATTCTCATCACTGAAACTGCTAAGGGACACTTCCAGTGCATAATGACCATTATCTAATTTTAGTTCATTAACATCCGGGATAGTTATATCCTGTATTTTCGCCTGCCCCGGTTCTACTGTCCATGAATATACATATTCATTAGTGTCAACATTCTTAAGCTTTATGTACGTATCATCTGAATCATAATCTATGTCATCTGTTATGAAGTCCGTCGTTCTTTTATTAGAAATATTAATTTCGAAGGATGCTCCTGCAAGTGTTGTAAGATATTCTGTTCCATTATCTTCAGGATTATAATTGCTGATATCACCCATTGATAAATGCTTTCCATAATCACCTTTAGGAACTATATCTATTTTATTTGCTGCCGCATAATATTGTTTAAATGAAAGTCCTTCTACATCCTTTTTGTTTGAAAATCCATAGTACTCCGGCATCATGTAAAATGATTTTTCCGTAAATTTTCCCTTTGTTTTTTCGAATTCAAAACCATTACTGTTAATTGTAAATGCAGCGGCTTTAAATCCAGTTCCTGCCATAACATGAACTTTTCCGTAATATTTGTCCCCTGCAATTGCAAGCAATCTTCCAAGTTCTGTGTTTGTCATCTCAGCATCTGTTACGGTATAGTTTCCACCTGCATTTACAATAGTGGCATACTTCCATTTAGCTGCTTCATTCTCATCATATGTACTTGAAAAGGCAAGCTTTTTGCTATCAAAAAGTTCTTCTCCGTTCATTGCAATGTCAGTAGCTTTTCCTGATAACGTTCTGATAAAGTATCCATTATCAGTCATAGGATCTTTCACTGCCACAAACATGAAAACTTCGTTCGTACTTTCAGTATATGGTCCGTTTGCAATAAGAGATGAACTACTACTGTATCCCGGATTTGGAACTCCAATTTCTATAGCAGGAAGTTCCATATTAATGTCAACATCCGTAAGTTTTCCACTTGTAACCCCATTATAGCTAACATCCTGTGCCCAAACATATAATCCTGCCTTATAAACACTATTAGCCGTAACATTTTTTGTTCTGACTGTTGCAAGACATTCAGTCACCTTATCACCTGATTTTGTAACTGTTTTTACGTCATTTACATCGATAGTGTCATAATTTTCCACATTTGGCACAGCTTCGCCTTCTTCAACCCATTTATACTTTAATGAGGCTGTATCAATACCTCCTGCATCTTTAATTCTTACAACAACCTCTTCATAAGCGCTATTGTCATTATTTTCTTTCAACTGCATGCTGTCAAATGACACTACAGGTTTTACCTTGTCTTTAGGTGTGTAAGCAAACTTTGCCGTTACAGTGTTTGTATTATTGTTTATATCGCTGACAGATGTTGTAACTTTAACTCCTGAAGTTGCATCTCCATAATCGACTGAATCAATAAATTTTATGTATAGATATATTTTTGAAGTTAAGGATGGCAAATCAAAATTTGCATTGGTATCATACATTTTTAATTTGTCACCGGAAACTGCTGTTTCCTTAAACTTTATATTATCTGCCGAAACTTTTTTGTTTGAAAGATAATATTGAAACTTTAATTTATTTGCCTTTTCTCCTAAATCCACACTAATTGTTCCCTTTGCTCCCATAACTCCTGAAGCAAAAGGCTTTTTATCGCTATTGCTTTGATTATCTTTGTCCGTTACACTTAATAATACTGAATAAACCTCTCCACTGACATTTTCCCTTGCCATTTCATAGGTATCACTTTCTGTGACATCTACATTATCTATCATTACACTAGGAGCATGGTTATCCAAAAGATAATCATTACTTGTCTTATCACGGAAGTCATCAGTTTTTCTGTCTGTGGCATCATTTGTAAAATCTAATTGATTTTCGGAATAATCTTTCAGCAAATACGTATTTTCCATTTTTGTTATTGTGATTTTATAATCTGCCTTATCGTTGTATGACCATTCCTTATTTACATTAATGCTATGAGTTTTGTCTATCTTTACAGGATTAAAAAATATGGTGGTCTTTCCTGTCCTGCTGTCACGTGAAATACTTGATGCATTCGTTGTCAGATATTCTTTTTTTTCATTTTTTACATTTAAGGTTGCCTTTATTTTTGTAATATCATTTTTTGCAACTTCCTGTAAATACTCGTTAACAACCATTCTGATTTTTAACTGACTGCCACTCTTCAAATAATCTTTTTCGTAAATGCTTCCAAAAACTGACTTTTGTTCTGATTCCAGTCTTATACTTTCCGTCTTAGGATTTACCGTGTCTAAAACTGCTTTTGTTACAGACAAACCTGCAACGTTTTTTATTTTAAAGCCCTCCGTGTCAAGTGGATTCCCTGCAATATCTGTAATGGCACTTGTTGTTTTTTTCATGGCATTGTACTTGCTCTGGTTATTCCCAAGACCTACTTTTAACTTTTGCATAGTTTCACCACTATCAGATATAGTCCTGCTATTTGGACCAACAAAGACTCTTTTAAACTTTGGTGTTGCATCCTTCTTTACTATGAGACTGTCCTGAACAGATATATCAGCAAGTCCTGAAACATAGAAATCCATCTTTTCGTCTTTTTTGTTATTGCCTGTTCCAATCGTAATCTTACCCGGCACTCTGTATGAAAATACCGCAGTATCTCCCTCCAGACTAACTAAATCCGCATATACATTTGTAACTCCGGAAGTATTGGCTTTTCCTAATGCTAAAGCCAGTTTGACTCCTGAAGACTGAACACTGCCCGCACTATTATCTGCCAAACGCACATTTTCACTAAATTTCACTTTTACAAATACAGTGTCATTTTCCTTGAAGTATTTTTTTTCTGTATCACTTGTCAATGAATCAGTAATTTTAATACTGGTCATTTTAGGTGCTGTTGTGTCCTTGAAGGCAAGGGACACGTTTCCAACTTTGGCACCACTGCAATCTTCGCATCCTTTTTTTGTTGTCATATAAATTGCCAACCTGTTATCATAACCTTTATCCGGATTCAGCTTTGCCCACTTGTCCGTATCCCCAACTGTATATGTATCTCCCCCTTTATCCCCTGTATCATACCTCTGCGATACATAAAACAGATTATTTTCGGAGCTGTTAGGATAACCAAGTATGATTTTTCCGTACTGGGTTATTTTCTTCCAATGTTTTGTGAAACTGGAATGACTATGATTCTTTATATTTGCCATTACGCTTTGCTCAATCTGTCCTTTTTTTGCCAGATTATACAATTCCTTATAGCTGCTTTTTAAATTAACCCAATATGCTTTTCCTGCATCTCCATGGGTGTCTCTAAACTTTAATCCGGTTATAAATACACTATTATAGTAACTTCCCCTGCTTTTGTTCTCTGCCTGAGAATCGGTCCTTACAAGGCTATTATAAATATTGGCTGCATCACTACCTGACACCATATCGTTGCATAACAGACATACCCCTAATTTTTTAGGTTTGTAATTTATTGCTGCTTCTACTCTAACTGTTTTGCTCAGCAAACATATTGCCGGAATACTTGTAACCGTTATGGCTCCTGCAAGTACAATACTTAGCATACGTCTGCTTTTCTTTAATACTTTTACTCTGTTATGTAGCATAATTTTCTCCCTTCATAAATAAAACTATAAGCACTCTCCATTAAAATTCCATATACATACTATTAGCAATTTTAATAAAACATTCTGATAATATTTTATTTCATAGTTGTTTGTTGCACATCGTCCATTAGTGAGCAAAAATGGTCAAAAAAAAACGGTCAGACTATATACTTTCATATAGACTGACTGTTTCGTTGTTTTTATATTTAACGTAACATAAATTCCTTTAGTTGTTTACGACTGGATATGTTTAATTTGTTGTACACCATTGTCAAATGCTGTTTAACAGTACGGTGTGCAATCCCCATATGCTCTGCAATTTCCTGATTTGTCCAACCACGGTTTGCCAGCATGGCAATTGTAAATTCCGTTGTTGTAAGATTGTCTGCTACTTTTTCTCTGGTATCTTTATTATGTATTCTTCTCCATCCTGCGCTAAATCGATATGTTATTTCTATGACTCTCCTATAATCCTGCGGGTATTTATCTTTAAGACATGTTTCTATCAGCCCCTGTAAAAGTCCATGATGTTCACCTATAGCTTCTATCAGGTCATCGGGACCTGCCATATTCCATGCCTCCATAAAATATTCTCTTGCCATATTTTTATCTTTTAAATTCATTGAATCCATTGCTGCAACCAAATTCAGATATATCATGGAAATAGGATATTTTTTTGTACTTACTGTCATACATGTTTTCACGATACCTAAGGATCTCTCATATTTCTCCTCTAAATATGCATTGTGGGCAAGAACATAGCAGCCAAAAAGCTGTAATCCCCTTGGTAATTCCTTAAGATAATCTGATAAAGGAGGAATATCCACAATGGGCAAATGAAGTAACGTATGGGCTGTTGACGCAACAAAAACACAAAATGCCATACTTTTTCTGTCTGCATTATTTGATATTGCTAATTCAAGATTTTCATTTAACTTGCTAATACCCATTCGTGCCGAATTAATTCGGTTTAATGACAAATTTGCAAAACTATATATAAGACACGCCGATAATCTCAACATTATATCATCATAATCCAAATACATTTCAGCATATTTAACTGATTTTTCATGTTGTCCACTAAAATAATAATATTCAGCATATGCTACATCTCTTACATCCTTTTCTTCTATCGTTTTAACAAAATCCATACACTTTCCCGGTTCAAAAGGTTTACTCATCAAAAGCATTGGTGTGTGTAATGTTTTTTCTGTTGCAGACTTAGCCTGTTTTTCTTCTAAAGATTCTTCGCAATTTTCTTTCCTGTCAATTGCTAAGATATAATCCGTTGATACATCAAATTCCTTTGCCAATCCAACCAATATATCAACATTTATATTTTTTGTTTCCGCATTAATTAACCGGCTTATCTGGGATGGCGTTACGCCTAACTTCTTAGCCAAATCTCTTTGAGAAATCTTTTTTTTCCTGCATAGTTCACTTACTATTTTTCCGGTCTTTGAAGGTGAATACATTTCCCCACTTCCTCTCTTTTGCATTTATATTCACATTTTCGCTAATTTAATTGTATTACTGTTGTTGCAAATTTGCAAATTCATCGGAGTCTATAAGCTTTATTCCTTTTTTTGCAAGTTCCTCCGCAAAAATTCCTTTCCCTTCAATTAGCTTTTTTGAAAAGGTTCCATCATAAATCTGTTTTGTTCCACAAGATGGACTTCTGGACTGAAGAATTGCACATTCAATTTCTTCATCTTTAGTTAAATCCATTGCCACTTTTGCTCCCTGACGAAATTCACTATCCACGCTTACACCTTCTGTATTAGTTACTACATCGTGGACAATTTCAGAGGGTTTTCTAGGGGTAGGTAGTCCTCCCATAACTTCCGGGCACACCGCTATCACTTCTTTATCTTTTAAAAACTCCACAATAGCCTCGTTGTAATTATTCCCACCGTTATATTTGCAGTTTTTTCCAAGCAGGCATGCACTTACTATAATCTTCTTTTTTCCCATATCTACCTCTTTACATCTTTTTCAATAATATAACAAAAAAGCGGCTTTCCTTCAACTTAACTCCTATTTGTTTCTTTAGCCTAAGTATGATAAAATGAACGTGCTTTAAAATTATTAAATAAAGGAACTAATGAAAATGTGGATTGCAGATAATTGGAAAGATTATGAAGTAATTGATACTTCAACAGGAGAAAAATTAGAGAGATGGGGAGACTACCTTTTGGTTCGTCCTGACCCACAGGTTATTTGGAATACTCCAAAAACAAATAAAGGCTGGCATAAACATAACGGTCACTATTTTAGAAGTAACAAAGGTGGGGGGCAGTGGAAGTTCTTTAACCTTCCTGAACAGTGGACTATAAGTTATAAGAATCTTACTTTCAACCTTAAACCATTTAGTTTTAAACATACAGGGCTCTTTCCTGAACAGGCAACTAACTGGGACTGGTTTTCAGACAAAATAAAAAATGCCGGCCGTCCCATAAAAGTATTAAACCTTTTTGCATACACCGGTGGTGCAACTCTTGCAGCCCTCGATGCAGGGGCTCATGTTACACACGTTGATGCTTCAAAGGGTATGGTTATCTGGGCAAAGGAAAACGCTGTTTCCTCCGGTCTGGCTGACCGACCTGTCAGATGGCTGGTTGATGATTGTGTTAAATTTGTAGAAAGAGAAATCCGCCGTGGCAATAAATATGACGGAATAATAATGGATCCACCATCCTACGGTCGTGGTCCAAAGGGAGAAACATGGAAAATCGAAGAAAGTATTTTTCCATTCGTTGAATTATGTACAAAAATATTAAGCGACGATCCCCTCTTCTTCTTAATCAATTCATACACAACAGGACTACAGCCTGCAGTACTGAACTATATGATTAGCACTGCTATAGTTCCTAAATTCGGAGGCAAAGTAGAAGCTGAAGAAATCGGACTACCTGTATCATCAAACGGTCTTGTACTTCCATGCGGTGCTTCCGGACGTTGGAGTAAATAATATTGAAGAAGTAGAACTATATGATAAAATTAAAAAACAGAAAAAATTAATAGCAATGCTGTTTCGCCAAATACGTCGCATTTTTATCCTTGCTGCGCCGCATATTAACAATTGCTCTCGCAAACTCAGCCACTTCGTGGCTTCAGACAATGCTCCGCAATTGTAGCTATGCTCGCAAGGAAAACAAAATGCTTCCTATCATTTGGGAAATCAGCATTGCTATTAATTTTTTCTGTTTTTTAATTTTATCTTTACAGTTCTACTTCTTCAATATTAAATTCTTTATCACGAATGTCCGAACAAACCGCTATGAGATACATGCTGTCCAGTTTCATTTGCAGAATCGAGTAGCCCGGATTGTCCAAAATTCTTGGATTGTCCCCGGATAAATCTATTTCGAAAGAATTCAGTGGTTTTCTAAGACCCATACCAATGTTTTTCAGGTAGGCTTCTTTTATTGTCCATATTTCATGAAATCTCTGACGCTTAATTTCCTCGTTGTCATTTTCATTTATATAAGCACATTCACCTGTGCAGAAGTTTCTCTCAGCCACCAGCTGATTTCTTTTTTCCATTCGCTGAATGTCTATTCCAATATTGTAATCGGATGCTGCAATTATTACATAGTTGCCTGAATGAGATATGTTAAATGACTTCTTTACATTTTTGAAATGAGGTTTCCCATGTTTTCCAAATATTATTTCATCATCTATTCCATATCTGTCTCTAATAAAGTTAAGTAGTAGTCCTGCGCCTAAACATCTGTATTTGTCATCCTGCTTCTTTAATCGTTCAATTTTTTGAAGTCTGTTAGGGCTTACTTCTTTTAATTTTTCTTCAAATATATACTTATTTCTAAGTGGTGTTATATTAAAATAAAAGATTTCCATTTTATTCCTCTTTAGACATATAAATTTCCTAGATAAGTTTAGCACATTTTTTTTCGTATGGAAACGGATTTTTTACTTGTTTTTAAACAAAAAAGACAGTTCACTTTGGAACTGCCTCTTTTGCTAAAACGCTTATTGCTAAAATTTTATATTCGCCACCTGTTCTTTCGTCCTCAGGTCTAAAACTTTTATTCCGGTATATGGACTTACTATATAAAAATAGTCATCTATATACAATCCCCTTGTATCGTAAGATTCTACACCCAGTTTAACTTTTGCTAACTGCTTAAACTCACCTTTTTCGTAAGTATATAATAAATAATAATCTCTCATATCTTCGCTCTGTTTGCCGTAATAGCTTGCATAAAATCCAATAATATTTTTTTCTTCATTTACCAATATAGACTTATAATCATATAGTGCCTGAGAAGATTCAAAACCTTTTAGCAATTTCTTACTGACTCTTTTTGCTTTTCCTTTTGAAATATTATACATTTCCATTTTTAGACAGTTATTCTCTGTCTCTTCTCCTAAGCCAAAGAGTAAATTACTGTTATAGAAATGCAGATAATCTGAAAATCCCGGAAGTTTTAATTTTCCTATTATTTTTGGATTTCTGATATCAGAGAAGTCAACTGTAAATAACGGGTCTTTATTTTCATATGTTACAAAGTATCCATAATCTCCCATAAATCTTGCAGCATATATCTCTTCATTTTTAGCTATGTTATCAATATGTGCAACTTCTTTTAATTTAGAATCCAGCACATAAACATTGTTGCTTTGTTTTTGAGACTCGTCACTATAGTAGCTTTCATCAACATAATCTACTATTTTTTTGCCATTATTATCGTATATAATCCTCTTTACTCCCACATAGGCAAAATCAAGATTTGTAGATACAAGTCTCAAATATCCGTCCTTTTCGTCCATTGACAGATTATCATCTAACCTTCCATTTATTTTATTATCACTAACGTACTCAAGTTTTCCGTTCTTATATTTATATTTAATAATATTTATAGTGTTTTTATCAAGGAATATACTCTGTTTTCTAACCTCAGTAACTTTACTTAAATCGAACTGTTTTTCATCATAAATCTCCCTCAATTTTTTTATTTTTTTTGCTGATAAATTCTTACTGGTTTCTTTTACCTTTTCTCCCTTATATTTACTCCATATCTTCTTACCATACTTTGAATTTTTTATGTCTTCATTAGTTGTTGTGTTTTCGGCAATATAAATGTTTTCTTTACTTGCATAAACATAATCCACACCACCGGCCACTGCCACTTTTTCTGAAAAGTCAGAAGGCTTTGTTATATTCATTGAAGTAATCACAGTATAGGTTGCTCCCTCAATTACTTTTGGAAGATATACCTGATTATAGGAAATTAACTCTCCGTTTACTTTCGGAACACAACTGTCTTCCTTTAAAGTGTTATCCATTTCTTTTATGGAAACCGTATAAATATAGTCTCCATTTAATCTTGACGAATTATAATATCCATCCTGATGGTTTGTACTGACTAATACAGGTTTTTCACGGTCCTTTATGTTATAAGTTAATATTATGGTTTCACACGGTCCGCTTCTGGCTACATCTTTTACACCATAGGTACTTACTGCATCTGTTTTGTTACTATTCTCTATGATAATTAACTTATCTTCAATATAATACATGTCTGCCTGATTAACAAAAGTTTTTTTCACTTTAGGAATTTTGATAGTTGAAACCTTTTCCATTTTTTTCCCTGATACTTTTACAATGGTTACAACCATTTTATCTACATTCAAACTATAAATATAACTTCCATCAGTTTTAACTACATCTGCCTCATGGACATCCTTCGTCTGTTCGTTAGTATCCGAATAATTCTTACTTCCACCTACACTACCTCCCGGTGAAGCTGAATCTGAAGACGCTGTTTTCATATTTCCACTGTTTGCAATTCCTTCAATTATAGAATTCTCTTTTTCAGAAAAGTCAACTCCTTTAGCTTTTCTCATACGACTATATATTTCTGAATAAGAAGATGCCATTTTTGACTGCTTCGCAACTGACTTTGTAGGTATATAAACAACACCATTGTTTATGGAAATATTATTCCATACAAGCGCCACAACTGCTACTGCAACACAGGCCGCAACAGATGTACATATAGCTATAATTTTTTTAGTACCTAACTTCTTCCGTTTTTTTAAATCGAAATTTCTTATTTTATTTAATGTATCACTGTCAACTGTCTGACAGTTAATGCTTTCGCTGTCATGCTTTATTAACTTAGTAATTTCAATATTTTCATCATTAATGTCATACATCCTCTTTGCCATTATTCCACCTCCAAATACTCTCTCATTTTCTTTAGGCTCCTATTAAGTCTGGACCTTACAGTAGATGAATTCATTGATAAAATCTCTGCCACTTCACTGCTTTTGTATCCTTCTACAACACATAATGACACGATCATTCTATCTTTCGTATTCAATTTTGATAGTGCTATCTGTACATCTGTCTTTGTTTCGTGATCGATGTTTTCACCCTTACTGACATTTTCACCTGCTTCAGCACCAATGGCATTTGGATTGTAAACATTAAATTTGTTATATTTGTCTTTTATTTTTCTTTTGCATTTGTTGGTTAGTATTTTAAGTACCCACTTTTCAAATCTTTCAGGGGATTTTAATTTACATATTCCAACCAGCGCATCCATAACTGTGTCACTTACAACCTCTTTTGCCAATTCACTGTTGCCTAACATATACAATGCCATTTTGTACAAGTCATTATTTATATCTATGTATATATTTTCAAATGCCTTTCTGTCCTGCTTTATGGCAAGTGAAACATCGTTTTGATTATATTTCATATCCGGTACCTCTTTATATGAATTTTTCCTTTACATATATACAGTGTCTTTTATTCGGCAAATTGTTGCATGTAACCCTCAAAAAATATTATTCTGTTATATTTGCATATTCAAATCTTATTACTTTTTCTAAATCTGCAGGATTCATTTCCACCTGATACCCTATTTTCCCGGCACTAAACATTATTGTTTCATAATTTTTTGCTGTTTCATCAACCGTGGTTCTGAAAAACTTTTTCATTCCTATCGGTGAACAGCCTCCATGTATGTATCCTGTCAACCCTAAAAGTTCTTTTGACTTTAACATTTCAATTTTCTTTTCACCTACTACTGCTGCCGCTTTCTTTAAATCCAGTTCTTTTTCCACTGGTACAAGAAAAACATAATATTTTTTTGACTTTGATACAGTAACCAGAGTTTTAAAAACCGAATCAGGGTTTTGTCCTAAAACATGAGCCACTTCTGTTCCACTTACAGCTCCTGATGCAAGATAATTATGACTTTTATATTCTACTTTTTTGCTGTCTAACACACGCATAACATTAGTTTTTTCTTCTTTTTTCATTTAGTTTTCCTTCCTACAATACCATAAACAATGTTCCTGCTGTTATAAGCACAGAACCAATGGCTGATTTATATGTAAAATCTTCTTTCAAAAAAATAAAGGCTAAAACTAAAGTAATTACAACGCTTAATTTGTCAATAGGTACAACTTTTGATGCGCTTCCCATTTGTAGTGCCCTGTAATAACATAGCCATGATGCCCCTGTAGCCAGTCCCGATAAAATAAGGAAAATCCAGCTTTTTTTGCTGATTTCAGTTATTCCACCCTGACCTTTTGTTAAAAATACCATTCCCCATGCAATTAAAACAACTATTACTGTTCTTATTGCCGTAGCAAGGTTAGAATTTACTCCATTTATACCTACCTTAGCCAAAATTGACGTAAGCGCTGCAAAAACAGCCGATAATAACGCAAATACTGCCCACATATCTTTTTCCTCCAAACTTTTCATTATAAATTGTTCTAATTAACACAATTTTCATTTTAACTCCAAACACTAATAATTGCTACAGGTAATATTCAACACATTGATTATTCAGTCTTATGCATACAGGAATGTCTTCTTTAGTTTGATTAAACACTATAACAGTAATTTTATCATCCTTTTTAAATGCAACAGTTTCTATGTTTTTATTGTATTTACTTGTTGCAACTCTTACGGCACCTTTTTCAATAAAGTGGGAGAAGTGCCAAAGATAATATGCGCTCTCTTTCTTTATAATTCTGACTCAGAAAATTTTCCTTTGTAATATGTTTTCTTATCTCGAAAGGTATTTTCCCATGTTCAAACAATTCACCGCTGTTCTTGTCCAAGATAATGATTCCTTCTTTTTGAGGTACAATGGCGTTTGAGCATAACTCCTCTAAATTCTTTTTATCCACCCCAATTACTATTAATCCAAGTTTTTTCTTCTGGGAACGGTTTAAAATTTCCCTCCTTATTACGTTTATTAACGTTCTTGGTAAATAGATTTTATCATTGTATTTATATGATATACAGATAAAAAAAGATTCAAAAAAGCGTAAAAAAATTAATTATTTACACTTTTTTGAATCTTTTATAAAACTCTAAATATTTTATCTGTTTGTCTTTTTTCTCTGTTGTTTCGCAACAATCTTAAGGAGCATATTTTCAGGGAGGGCCTTCTGTCCGACAACTGCCAGCTTCATCTTAAGAGACGGTACAATTATTGTTTTTCTCTTCTTTATTCCCATAATTGCTTCCCTGACACAATATTTAGGAGAAATCCCCTTCAAAGCAAATATCACATCTGCCATATCATTAAATTCCGTATCCACCGGTCCCGGACACAGGGCTCCAACATATACATCACTTCCGTTTTCTTTCAATTCCTCTGAAATTGCCTTTGTTAAACTTACCACATAAGACTTAGTGGCATAATATGTTGCCATATATGGTCCTGCTGGCAATAGTCCTGCTGAAGAAGCTACATTTAAGATTATTCCCCTGTCACGCTGTTCCATTTTCAAAAGAACTCTCTTTAAAAGAATATGCATTGCCTTTATGTTAACGTCAATCATGTCTATTTCTTTTTTCAGATTGGTTTCCACAAATTCTCCGCAGGTTCCAAATCCTGCATTGTTTATGAAAATATCTATTTTCTTATCTGAAATCTGCTGACATAGCTCAAAACAATCCGATTCCTTTGACAAGTCTGCAACAATAATGGTGCATGGAACCTGTAATTCATTCTTCAGCTTTTCTAGTCTGTCTTTTCTTCTTGCCGTCAAAATAAGGCTGTATCCTTTTTTTGCCAGCACTCTGGCAAATTCCATACCAATGCCGGAACTTGCTCCCGTAATTAATGCTGTTCTTTTTTTCATATAAATCACCTGTATTATTTATTACTGCGCATACTTAACCTTGGCAAAAAATCCCTTATGATCCCATGGCCAATATTTAAACTCTGCCTTTGCAATTATCTTTGAACGTTTTACGTAAGTGTTTTTCCAGAATCTGGCATCACTTGAATTGTTTCGGTTATCTCCCATAAGGAAATAGCATCCCTTTGGAACTTTATACTCCAACGGTTCTTCATCACCATTTACCTGCGTCCATTCTTCAGGAAGGTATGTTTCATTAAGTGGTGTTTTTGAATCGTTAATGTACACCTTCGCATTGCTGATAACTACTTTGTCACCAGGCATTCCAATTACTCTCTTAACATAGTACTTGTCATCTGCCCTGCTTCCATTCTCTTTATAATCAGGATTTTCAAAGATTACAATATCTCCTCTTTGTGGATCTGAAAACCAGTAAGCAGTTCTAAGACCAATCATTCTGTCACCTTCGGAAATTGTATTTTTCATTGAACCTGAAGGTACATTTGCATTCATTATGATAACGTTGTTAATAAAAAACGCAATTACTACTGCAACTACAAATATTTTAATCCAGCTAAAGAGTTCTTTTTTGAAATTAAATTCTTCCTTCTCCTGCTTTTTGTCTTTCTTTTTCTTTTTATCTGTATCTATTTTTTCTTCCTTTTCAGTTTCAGATTCTACAGTGCTGTTTTCGTTAAGTTCTGTCTCTTCCTGTGAATCAAAACCATTCTCATTTTCGTATGTAACATTGTTGTCTTTCATTGTAATTCCTTTCGAGTTTCATTTATTGTTTAAACCTTTTATAGTATAAACTTTAAATATAAGATATGCAATAAATGTTTTGTGATATTTATATGAACATTTTGTGTATGTTTACGCCATTTATACACTATCTGATAAAGTTCGTTTTTATCTTTGGTTCTTCTACAGGATGTTCTATTCCGTTTTTCTTACCAAGGTCGATACATTTCAAAATCCATGCCATATTTCTTGCAATATTTCTTACTATCTGAAGTCCCTCTTCGTCTTTCAATACATCTTCCGGCGTGCTTCCATGTACCATTGGCCAGTAGTTTCCGTTAATTAACGGCATGCTTAAAAATTCAGGTACCTTTGCGATTTCGTCTAATGCTGTTGTTGTTCCTGCACGTCTTGCACTTACTACCATTGCTGCCGGTTTATACTTAAGATCTTTTCCTGCACTCCATGCCAGTCTGTGCATAAATCCCATCATATTTCCGCTGACAGATGCGTAATGCACCGGACTTCCAAATACCACTGCATCTACATCCTTTAATTTCTTTGCGGCTTCCACAACTTCACCGCCATAAACGCATTCGCCGGTTTCGCTGCATCCGCAACATCCCATACAGCTTCCCTGAGGATGTGCTCCTACATGCATAATCTCCGTTTCTATTCCTTCTTCATTTAAAGTCTTTGCCATTTCATTAAGAGCCGTGTATGTACACCCCTTAACTTTCGGACTTCCGTTAAACATTAATACTTTCATTTTATATGCTCCTTTCAGCATTACTATATAAAATATTTATTCACATGATATAAAATGCATTGTTTCTAGTTTTTGTTAAATTCCATAAATTCAACGCCTTCATTTCTTTCCATAAGAAGTTTTAAAGACCACTGATTTGTAAATATTACTAAAGGATTTCCTTTCATGTCTTTTACACGCTTTGCGTCACTTGGAACTTTAATTGTACTTAAATCCGTGGTTGTGTCCTTTATCCACCTAATATAACCATAAGGAAGTGGCTCAAGTTTAACTTCACAACTATATTCATTTTCCATTCTGTATTTAAGAACGTCGAACTGAAGCGTTCCTACAACTCCTACAATAATTTCAGACATTTCCAAATTATAATCCTGGAAAATCTGAATTGCACCTTCCTGGGCGATCTGGGTTACACCTTTCATAAACTGTTTACGTTTCATTGAATCAAGTGCTACCAGTCTGCAAAAATGCTCCGGTGCAAATGTTGGAATACCTTCATAGGCAAACTTCTTTCCCGGCATGCATATAGTATCACCAATTGAGAAAATTCCCGGATCAAATACACCGATAACATCTCCCGCATAAGCTTCATCAATTACTTTTCTGTCCTGAGCCATAATCTGCTGTGATCTTGACAGTTTCATTTTCTTTCCACTCTGAACATGATACACATCTTTTGTAGCATCAAATTTTCCTGAACACACTCTAAGGAATGCAATTCTATCATGATGCGCCTTGTTCATGTTTGCCTGAATTTTAAATACAAATGCTGAGAATGGCTCTGTTATGGGATCAATTAACCCCTGATCTGACATTCTTGGAAGTGGTGATTCCGTCATTTTGAGGAAATGCTCCAAAAATGTTTCTATACCAAAGGTTGTTAACGCTGAACCGAAAAATACCGGTGACAATTCTCCTTTATCAACCAATTCCTGATCAAAAGGTTCACTTGCCCCATCCAGCAGTTCCGAATCATCCAGAAGCTGACTATATAATTCTTCTCCAATTTCTTCTTTAAACATTTCATCATCTAAATCATAAATAGTTTCTGTTGCGCTTTTTGCTCCACCTACTGAAACAGCCTTAAACATTGATATTTTTTTCGTATCTCTGTCATACACTCCCTTAAAACGCTTTCCTGAACCTATTGGCCAATTAATAGGACATGTTTTGATTCCCAATACCTCTTCAATTTCTTCAAGAAGTTCGTATGGGTCTCTTGCCTCTAAATCCATCTTATTTATAAATGTAAAAATTGGTATATGTCTCATAACACAAACCTTAAAAAGTTTGATTGTCTGAGCCTCAACACCTTTCGATGCATCAATAACCATTACCGCTGAGTCTGCTGCCATTAATGTTCTGTATGTGTCCTCAGAGAAGTCCTGATGTCCTGGTGTATCCAGAATATTGATGCAGTATCCTTCGTAGTTAAACTGTAATGCCGATGATGTAACTGAAATACCTCTTTCCTTTTCAATTCCCATCCAATCAGATACTGCATATTTTGAATTTGCCTTTCCTTTTACTGAACCTGCAGTATTGATTGCTCCTCCGTATAACAGAAACTTTTCCGTCAGTGTAGTCTTACCTGCATCAGGATGTGAAATGATAGCAAATGTTCGTCTGTTTTCTATTTCTTTTTTTAAATTCTCTTCCATTATAATCTCCATTAAATACCAATTAAAATAATTATTATATTATTTCATTTGATTTTCTTATTCAACGTTTAACATCTTATTTTAAACCACTGACCTATTATAAACAATTATCCTGCTTTTAACAAGCCAAACAGCCTTCTGACAAATAATTGTCAAAAGGCTGCACTTATTTTTTTATAACTCAGTTGCCCGCAACAGGGCTTAAATTACATATTCTCATATTTCTTACAAATTAGAATATCCCATAAGAGACTCATCTACTTCTCTTGCGCAATCTCTTCCTTCCCTGATTGCCCAAACTACCAACGACTGGCCTCTATGAACATCTCCTGCAGTAAATACATTCGGAACGCTTGTGGCATGTTTTCCGGGCATTGTTGCAATGTTTGTTCTAGGGTCTGTATCTACCTTAAATGCCTTTGTTACATAACTTTCACTTCCAAGGAAACCTGCTGCAATAAGAACTAACTGGCAGTCAACTTCATATTCTGAGCCCTTGACTTCAACCATGTTAAGATGTCCTGTTTTCTCATCTTTTTTAGCTTCCAACTTAACAAGAATTAACTTTGTAAGGTTTCCTTTTTTGTCCTTTACAAACTCCTTAACTGTAGTCTGATATACTCTTGGGTCCTTTCCAAAAACTTCTATAGCCTCTTCCTGACCGTAATCTGTCTTACAGATTCTAGGCCACTCAGGCCATGGATTGCTTTCTAATCTTTCATCTGGTGCCTTTGGCATCATTTCAAGCTGCAATACACTTTTTGCACCATGTCTTATAGAGGTACCTACACAGTCATTTCCTGTGTCACCACCACCTATAACTACAACATCCTTGTCCTTTGCTGAAACAAAAGTTCCATCAACTAATTTTCCGTCATTATCAAGAAGACTTTTTGTTGTTGATTTAAGGAAATCTACTGCAAAGTAAATGCCCTTTGCATCACGTCCCGTAGCTTTAATGTCTCTTGCATTTCTTGAGCCACAGGCAAGAACAACTCTGTCGTATTGCTTCAAAATTTCTGAAGCCTTAATGTCTTTTCCAACGTTAACTCCTGTAACAAACTTTACTCCTTCTTCTTTCATTATATTGGCTTTTCTGTCAATAATCTGTTTTTCCAACTTCATGTTAGGAATTCCATACATAAGAAGTCCACCAACTCTGTCATCTCTTTCATACACCGTAACGCTGTGTCCACGTTTGTTAAGCTGGTCTGCTGTTGCAAGTCCTGCAGGGCCTGAGCCAATAACAGCTACCGTTTTTCCGGTTCTTACTGCCGGTGCTTTTGCTTTTGCATATCCTTTTTCGTATGCATTTTCAATAATCAGATGTTCATTAGCCCTGACAGATACCGGGTCTCCATTTAATCCACAGGTACATGCTTTTTCGCACAATGCCGGGCAGACACGTGAAGTAAATTCAGGAAAGTTATTTGTCTTATGAAGTCTGTTGTATGCCTGTTCCATTGTTCCCATATATAATAAGTCATTCCATTCAGGTATGAGGTTGTTAAGGGGACATCCTGAAACCATGCCTGACAAAACCTGTCCATTTTGACAGAATGGAACTCCACAGTCCATACATCTTGCAGCCTGACATCTTTGTTTTTCAGGAGACAATGGCTCATGGAATTCATTAAAATTTTTAATTCTTGCTTTTACGGAAGTTGCTTTTGCATCTTCTCTTTCATATTCTAAAAATCCTGTTGGTTTTCCCATCTTTTCGTCCTCCTATCTTGTTGCCTCATAAAATGCTTCTATCTGTGCCTGTTCAGGGTTAAGCCCCTTTTCCTCCATCTTTGCAATAGATTCAAGCATTCTCTTATAATCATAAGGAATTATCTTCTTAAACTTAGGCAGATACTCTTCAAAGTTATCTAATATTTCCTTACCCTTTACGGAATTTGTATACTTAACGTGGTCTTCAATCATTCCCTTAAGTTCCAAAACATCATATTTATTTGATAATTCTTCCGTTGATACAAGTGACTTATTTGTCTTTCTGTAAAGATCATTATTTTCATCAAGTACATAAGCAACACCACCACTCATACCTGCTGCAAAGTTCTTTCCAACTTTTCCGATTACGGCAACACGACCACCTGTCATATATTCACATCCATGATCTCCAACACCTTCCACAACTGCAATTGCACCGGAGTTTCTTACACAGAATCTTTCACCTGCAACACCGTTAATATATGCTTTACCACTTGTAGCACCATAGAAAGCAACATTACCGATAATAATATTTTCATCCTGTTTAAACTTAGACTCTTTTGGCGGCTTAACAATTATCTTACCACCTGACAAACCTTTTCCAAGGTAATCATTACTGTCACCTGTAAGTTCTATTGTCATACCATTTGGAATAAATGCACCCATACTCTGTCCACCTGCACCATAGCACTTAACGGTGTACATATCATCTTCCAATGTATCATTATATCTCTTTGTTATTTCAGAGCCAAATATTGTTCCGAAGGAACGGTCAATGTTAGTTACATTAACCTCCACTGAAGCGGCTTTTCTTTCATCAAGGGCTTTACCCATCTTTGGAAGAAGAACTGTCATATCCTTTGTTTCGGCAAGTTTGAAGTCATATACATTTTTTCCTGTGTAATTAACTCTGTCTGAAGCAAAATCCGTATTTAAGATTTTTTCCAAATCTACCTCTGCTGCTTTTCTGCTGCTTACACCGTCCTTTACTTTAAGTAAGTCAGCACGTCCAATTAACTCATCTAACGTTCTAACTCCAAGTTTTGCCATGTATTCACGAAGTTCCTGTGCAATAAATTTCATAAAGTTTACTGCATATTCTGGTTTTCCTTTAAATCTCTTACGAAGTTCAGGGTTCTGAGTTGCCACACCTACAGGACATGTATCAAGGTTGCAGACTCTCATCATTACGCAACCCATTGTTACCAGAGGTGCTGTAGCAAAACCATATTCTTCTGCACCAAGCATAGCTGCAATTGCTACGTCCCTACCGCTCATTAACTTTCCATCTGTCTCCACGACAACTTTATTTCTAAGTCCGTTTGCAATCAAAGTCTGATGTGCCTCTGCAAGACCTAATTCCCAAGGAAGTCCTGCATTATAAATTGAATTTTCAGGGGCAGCTCCGGTACCACCGTCAAATCCTGAAACAAGTATTACCTGTGCACCTGCCTTTGCAACACCTGCTGCTACAGTTCCTACACCTGCTTCTGATACAAGTTTAACCGAAATTCTTGCATCTTTATTGGCATTTTTCAAATCATAAATCAACTGTGCCAAATCCTCAATTGAATAAATATCATGATGAGGCGGTGGTGATATAAGACTTACACCCGGTGTTGAATATCTTGTTTTTGCAACCCAAGGATAAACTTTCTTTCCCGGAAGGTGTCCGCCTTCCCCCGGCTTTGCACCCTGTGCCATCTTTATCTGAATTTCTTCGGCACTTACCAGATATCTTGATGTAACACCAAAACGTCCTGATGCAACCTGCTTGATTTTTGAACATTTATTTAGGCCATCTTCACCAATGGTTAATCTTTCAACTGATTCTCCACCTTCACCTGAATTTGAACGTCCACCAATCATGTTCATGGCTATTGCCATTGTTTCATGAGCTTCCTGTGAAATTGAACCATAAGACATGGCTCCTGTCTTAAATCTCTTCATTATTGATTCAATAGGTTCAACTTCATCAATTGATATACCACCATTTTCAGGATAATTGAAATCCATAAGTCCACGAAGATGGAATGGTGCCATTTCTTCATCAATCATATGAGTATACTGCTTAAACAAATCATAATTTTCTGTCCATGTAGCCTGCTGCAATGTATGAATTGTTGCAGGATTATATTTATGCTTTTCTTTGCCACTTCTTAGTTTATGTTCACCATTACTCTCAAGAGTTAAGTCAACATCAAGTCCTAAAGGATCAAATGCTTTTGAATGAAGTTCTTCAACACTGTCTTCAATATCTTTCATTGTTATACCTTCAACTCTGCTGACAGTACCTGTGAAATATTTATCTATTACTTCCCTGCTAATTCCAATGGCTTCAAAAATCTGCGATCCCTGATATGACTGAATTGTTGAAATACCCATCTTAGATGCAATCTTAACAATTCCTCCAAGAACAGCTCTGTTATAATCATCAATTGCCGCATACGGATCTTTATTTATCATTCCCTCGTCAACCATCTGCTTGATTGTTTCATGGGCCAGATAAGGGTTAATTGCGCTGGCGCCATAACCAAGTAAAGTTGCAAAATGGTGAACATCTCTTGGCTCACCGCTCTCTAATATAAGTGAAAGAGTTGTTCTCTTCTTTGTTTTAACCAGATACTGATGTACTGCTGAAACTGCCAATAAAGAAGGAATCTGCACATGGTACTCATCCACTCCCCTATCAGAAAGAATAATAATATTTGCACCATCCTTATGTGCCTTATCTACATCTACAAATACCTGTTCTATTGCTTTCTCAATATCAATTCCCTTGTAATATACAATAGGAACTACTGCAGATTTAAATCCCGGCATATTAATATTCTTAAGTTTTAAAATATCTGTATTAGTAAGAATAGGATGTCTTATTTTAAGAACATTGCAATTCTGTGGCTGTTCCTCAAGAATGTTACCATCCTTTCCAATATAAACAGAAGTTGATGTTACAATTTCTTCTCTTATTGCATCAATTGGAGGATTTGTTACCTGCGCAAATAACTGTTTAAAGTAATTAAATAATGGATGATTTCTTTCGCTCAATACAGCAAGTGGTGTATCCTTACCCATTGCCTTTGTGGCTTCCACTCCATTATTTGCCATTGGAATAATTCTCTTTAAATCTTCAAAAGTATATCCAAAGTTTTTCTGTAATCTCTGTCTTTCCTCTTTTGTAAATGTTTCTACCTTTACATTAGGAATATTTATGTCTTTTAAATAAACAAGATTATTATTCAGCCATTCACCGTATGGCTTTCTTGCTGCATAACTTTCTTTTAGTTCGTCGTCATCAATTAATTTTCCATTGACTGTGTCAACCAGAAGCATTCTTCCCGGACGAAGACGTTCCTTTACAAGTATCTTTGCAGGGTCAATGTCAAGAACACCTACTTCAGATGAAAGAATTAACTGGTCGTCATCTGTAATATAATATCTTGAAGGACGAAGACCATTTCTGTCCAAAATAGCTCCCATATAATCACCATCTGAAAACAGAATTGATGCAGGTCCGTCCCATGGTTCCATCATTGTTGCATAGTACTGATAGAAATCTCTCTTTGACTGGCTGATTGTATCATTCTTTTCCCATGGTTCAGGAATACACATCATAACAGCTAATGGAAGTTCCACTCCATTCATTACAAGAAATTCCAATGTATTATCAAGCATTGCTGAATCCGAACCGTTAACATCAACAACCGGCATTACTTTCTGTAAAGAATTTCTCATATATTCACTGCTCATTGATTCTTCTCTTGCCAGCATATTGTCTGCATTTCCACGAATTGTATTAATCTCACCATTATGAACGATAAATCTGTTTGGATGAGCTCTTCTCCAGCTAGGCTGTGTATTCGTAGAAAATCTCGAATGCACCAATGCAATAGCAGATTCATAATTTTTATCCATTAAATCCTCAAAGAAAGGTCCTAGCTGATTAACAAGAAACATTCCTTTGTATACTATTGTTCTGCTGGACATTGAAACTGTATAAGTTCCTGCATTACTATGTGAAAAAACTCTTCTTACTATATAAAGTTTTCTGTCAAATGGCAGTCCCTTTTCTACATCTTCAGGCTTTTTAATAAAACACTGCATAATACATGGCATACATTCTAAAGCTTTGCTTCCCAAGACTTCCGGATGTACAGGAACTTTTCTCCAACCTAGAAATTCTAATCCTTCCTTTTCAGTTATTATTTCAAGCATCTTCATTTCACGGTTACGCTTTAAATCATCCTGAGGCATAAAGAACATTCCTACGCCGTATTCACGTTCTCCACCAATGTCAAATCCCAACGGTTTTGTAACTTTCTTAAAGAATTTATGTGATACCTGTAGCATAATTCCTACACCATCACCGGTTTTGCCCTCAGCATCTTTTCCTGCTCTATGCTCAAGATTTTCAACAATCTTAAGTGCATCTTCTACGGTTTTATGGCTTTTCTTTCCCTTGATATTAACAACTGCACCTATACCACAGTTATCGTGTTCGAAACGTGGATCGTATAATCCATCTTCTTCAGCCTTTTTGAATAATACATTTTGGTCCATGGTTATCCTCCTTAAAAAGTAAAAAGAGCACAAAGAGGCTAGTGGATCACCACAGCACGCCTTTGTACTCTTTTCTAGTGTCTAATTAATTTTATAAACTATTTTGATGTTTTTGTCAAATAAAATTAAGTTTGTTTGCTATATTTTTTATTTTTTTAACTTTACTCTCCTAGGAAGTCCTTAATTTTCTTACTTCTGACAGGATTTCTTAATTTTCTTAATGCTTTTGCTTCAATCTGTCTGATACGTTCTCTTGTTACACAGAAAATCTTTCCTACTTCTTCAAGAGTTCTTGGATGACCGTCTCTAAGTCCGAATCTTAATATGATAACCTCTCGTTCACGGTCTTTTAAGTCCTGTAACAATACATCAATATGTTCCCTAAGCATAACAGATTCAATGTTAGCCTCCGGTGTAACAGTATTGTTGTCAGCAACAAAATCTCCCAGATTTGAATCGTCCTCTTCACCAATCGGAGTTTCCAAAGATGCCGGTTCTCTTGCAATCTGCATTATTTCCAGAACCTTTTCTTCTGTCATATCCAAATGATCTGCCAACTCTTTTGTGGATGGCTCATATCCCAATTCTAATGTAAGCTTACGCTGCATTTTAGACATCCTATTTATAGTTTCTACCATATGAACAGGTACACGAATTGTTCTTGCATGGTCAGCTAAAGCTCTTGTAACCGACTGTCTAATCCACCATGTAGCATATGTACTTAACTTATACCCCTTTGTATAATCGAATTTTTCTACACCTTTAATAAGTCCAAGATTTCCCTCCTGAACTAAATCAAGAAAACTCATTCCACGTCCTGTGTATCTTTTTGCAATACTAACTACAAGACGTAAGTTTGCCTCTATTAACTTTTCTTTTGCGACAGGATCACCTTCACTTTTTTTCTTTGCAAGTTCAAGTTCCTCTTCCGCTGTCAACAAAGCCACTGTACCAATCTCTTTCAAGTACATTCTAACAGGATCTTCTGTTCCTACACCCTCGAGCAAATCTACAGCATCCAATTCTACCGTTTCTTCTTCATCATTACTAAAATTCTCGTCTGCAGGTTCCAGCAAATCATCTTCATCCTCTGCTACAGAAGCCAGCTCTTCATCAGTAGGATCTTCTACATCAGTAATGAGACTTACGCTCATTTCTACCATTTCTTCTTCCTTTGGAGCTTCTCCTTTTACTTCTGCCTCTGTACTTTCAGATTCTGCATTGTCACCGATCTCGATTTTTATTTTCTTTTCAAGCAGTTTTTCTACTACAGATGATTCCTGCTTTGCAGTAAGATTAACATCTGCGAAGAAAGCTTTCACTTCCTTTATAGTCAATCGGTCGTCTTTGTCATGACCAAGTTCAACTAGTTCTTCAATTTTTTGATTAAATTCTTGTTGTTTCAATACAGTATCCTTTCTATTAAACCGAAACTATTTTTCTCGTTAAAGTATCTGTCGGTCCAAGATATATTATACACAAAAAATAGTCGATGTAAACCGACTATTTCTTATTTTACAACTTTTTGTTGAATTTTACCATATTTTATCCTTTTTTATTTTAAATCTCATTTTTTCTATGTTTATATCCATAAGGATTAACATGAACAGTACAATGTTTTACCTCTGGAAATTTTTCTTCTATTACATCATGAACGTCCTCTGCAATATGATGAGATTCACTAAGTAGAAGATTACCATCTGCACTTATCTCAATATCCACATAAATCTTTGTGCCAAACATCCTGGTTTTAATTAAGTCAAGTCCCATGACACCATCTACAGCAAGAACCTGTTTCTCCATTTCTTCTTCTGTTTCATCATCACATGCCTTGTCAATCATCTTATCTACAGCCTCTTTTGAAATATCAATTGCAACCTTTATAATTAACGCTCCGATAATACCTGCCATAATGGGATCCAATAATTTCAATCCCAACATTGCTCCACCAATACCAATCAAACTTCCAACAGAGGAAAGTGCATCTGAACGGTGATGCCATGCTTCCGCTTTCAATGCATCTGAATTAATTTTTTTAGCATTTATTTTTGTATACCAATACATTGCTTCTTTAGTCACAATAGAAACAATGGCTGCTATTAATGCTATAACACCCGGAGTACTTATATGCTCTCCGGTAGCAATTTTCTTTACTCCCTCATATATAAGAAAAACTCCTGTACACAGAAGAATTGCCCCTAAAGCTAAAGATGCAAGGCATTCTATTTTGTCATGTCCATACTGATGTTCATGATCTTCTTTCTTTTTAGCAATTTTCACACCAATTATTACTATAACGGAACCAACAACATCTGATAAAGAATGTATTGCATCAGAAAGCATTGCCATGGATTGTCCTATAATACCTGCTGCCAGTTTCAATAAACTTAAGGTAACATTCACTACAATGCTCACAGTGGATACCTTTACTGCAGTTTTCACTACTTCCTCATCATTCATAATCTATCTCCTACTATTATTTTTCTAAATCATCCGGTGAAACTACAGGTGACCATCCGTCATCTACACTACCATCTTTTTTCGTTGCCACTTCGCCATTTTTTTCTGTTCTGGATTCATTTTCATTTGCATCCTCAATTACCTGAACCTTCTTCCAGTAATCATCATCTTTTTTCTTTTTAGATTTTTTACCGGTAGTTTCTATATCATCAGGTTTAACATCTACATCCTTTGATGTAGTAATATCCTCTGCCATTGTTGTTATGTTATTTACTGTTTTCTCTTCTTTGGTTGTTGTATTATCACTTGTTTTATGAGCCTTTCCCATTTCTACTGCCATCACTATTACCAGAGCAATTACCACTACTATTGTAATACTTGCCATTAATATTTTTTTATTTTTATTCATCACATACCTCTTTCCAAGTCGTAAATGACTTTAGCTATTGCATTTTCTGTATTAGATACCGTTATTCTGTCTGCCACTTTTTTTACCGAACCAATTGCATTACTAACCGCATAACCTATATCAGAGCATTCCAATAATGTTATATCATTTTCGTAATCTCCTATACCAATAGTTGTATGTATATTGGTCTCTAAATGTTCCTTTAAATATTGAACTGCAATTCCTTTTCCACTATTAATATTCTGTATTTCAAGCCCATTAGGCCAACTGGTATCAAACCTGAATCTGTCACCGAATTTTTCCCTGAGACTTTTCTGAATAACAGGAGTCATATCTTCCGGCTGAACTATAACCATTTTTAACATTTCCCCATTAAAGGATTCAAATGCCCTTTTCAGGCTTCCATCCCCGGGAGTATTTTCTGACGGCTTATACCCAAAGCCAAAAAACTCCTGATTTTCATTTATTCCATTTAACCAATAGTCCCATCCCTTAGGAAAATTGCTATGTGCATATGACAATACCTCATAACAATCCCACTTGTCCATAGGCCACTTTTCTATAAGTTTGTTATTCTTTTCATCATAAATGATAGCACCATTTACCGAAACCATCGGTGCATTTATCTTAAATCGGTCTTCAAATAATTTTGTATGGTCGGGAAATCTCCCTGTTGCCAGTGTAAATAATCCGCCCCCATTTTGAAAATATTTAATTGCCTCTGCATTCACATCTGATACCTTTCCCGGTTCATACGTTAATGTTCCGTCACAATCCGTACAGATGAGATATCCTGAAAATTTCCCCATATTTTATCTCCTTATAATCAAGTCAATTCTACACTAATATATATTTTTTTTCAACGTTTCATAAAAGTTTTAAATACGTAAAAACCCATATTCAGGCAGCTATTACCACCTGAATATGGATTTATTATAATCGGTAAATTATTTAAATTTAACTTTCTTTGGCTTTGACCACTTAACAGCTCCCACAGCTTTTACTCTTACATAGAGTTTTCTGTATTTCTTAAGTTTCTTATTCTTAAAAGTAAAACTTACTTTCTTAACTGTCTTTGTAATAAGTACTTTCTTAAACTTCTTAGTCTTGGAAATCTGTATCCGGTACTTTGTAGCACCCTTGATTTTCTTAAATGATATGTTTATCTTTGTTGCCGCTTTTTTCTTTATTACAGCTTTCTTCACTTTTGTTCTTCCAAGTTTTACTGAAGGCTTAACTGTCGTTTTCTTAACCCCCTGTGCCTTTGTCGTTGACTGCACAGTTGATACACCATCCTGCTTTGCAGTAGTTTCAGATGGTCTTTCCGTTGGTTTATTTGTTGGATCAACTGTCGGTTTTTCCGTAGGCTTTTCAGTCGGTGCTTCTGTTGGCTTTTCAACTACTTTTCCTGTAATTTTAACTTTTCCACTTACGCCTTCTGATTCCTTGTTATTATATACCGCAGTAACCTTTACCGTAACTCTTCCTGCGCCAATTTCCTCAATAGTATACATACCTGCCTTTACTTCTGATAATTTCTGTTCGCCATCTACATATACATTATAGGTCTGTTCTTTTGTCTTATCTGCATCATTAAATGATACCATAAGAACATTATACTTTGGATTTCCTAATGCTAATCCTGTAGCCTCAGTTGGAAGTTTCGGATCCTGTGTTTCAACTTCACCTTCGTAATCTGAAATGTCCGGTGCTTCCGTTGGATTTCCATATTTAATAATTATATACACATTTTTGCCGTTGCTTTGTAACTTAACAGTATTATAAGCATCCTTGTTCAATGTGTTTGGATTAAACTTGTACACACCGCCATATACATTTCCGGCTGTCTCATTCTTATTAAGGTAACCCTTAGTATTGTCTTTATTATACACGCCGCTATATTCAATGTAGAATGTATTTCCGGCATCCAGCAATTTTACTGCTATGCCAAAATCATCCTGTAAAATATAGTATGAAATATCAAGTCCACCACTTGTTCCTAACTTTGTATATTTACTATTATCTTCTGCAGGTGTTGTTGGTTTTTCCGTATATACATCATAATACAGTTTAAGAACCAGTGAACCATCTTCACTTACTACGCCCTTTTCTACTGTTCCTTCTGTCTGAAGGTTAACTTTGTATCCTGCAAATGTTTTAGGTTCTGCGATAACTTCATTTCCAACCTTTGCAACTTTTGTGTCAGTCTGGAATAATACATAACCGCCATTTCCGTCAGACACATAATGCTCAACCTTGTATGTGGATTTGCCAACAGGTTGATCTGTAGAATCTGACATTGTCGTCATCTCATGTGGTTTTGCCACAACTGTTGTTCCATCAGAGAATGTAACTGTTTTTTCAGTGTCTTCTGCATTGTAAACAACATATGTTCTTTCGTCATCTTCGTTTTTGAATACACTGCTAAGTGCCGTATCACTGGTTACTGATAAATCAGGTGTTCCTGCTTTCTGAAGAGACATAATGTAATGGAATGCATGAGCTTTTGATTCTCCTGCTTCCGGATCACATTCCGTATCAAAGTACTTTTCTGCCTTTTCAGGATCTGCAATTGCTAAATATTCACTCCATATTTCATTCCAGCGTTTTTCATTCTTATCATCACCTGTGTAACTCTTTTCGTTATCATTTGCAGTCTTCCAGTTATTTATTATATAATCTTTGTTAGCTGCATAATAGAATGATGCTGATGTCATAGGGAGAATGTTAATTCCCTGTATCTGCAATGGTTCTGCCGTCCACCATGTTGCATATGTATACTTACCACCCCAAATCATAGATGCCTGTATGTATTTAGGAAGTGATGAGTCTACCGTTGATGTCTGCTTATATGTTGAATCTAATACATCTCCATCTATATCAAACCAATAATTATATATTGAGGAAATTTCTGTTTCATACAGATATATTCCAAGTTCTGTTAATTTTTCGTTATTAGTTGCCTGTCCATAAAGTATTAATGCTGCCCATGCGTTTGTTGCTTCTGAACTTGATTCCTGATTGTTTCCATCTGCAAAGTTTGCATGACCTGATGCCCATGAATGACCTTCCCATGTTGAAAAGTATCTAAGAAATGGGTACCTTGAATCAGGTGAATTCTGTGTATCCGTTGCAATATCTCCAATTAATTCATTAATGATATTTCCGTATTTTTTTGCAAAAGACGGATTTCTTAATGTAACCTGAGCTGCTGCCTGAATGAAATATCCATAATGGAAATGATGATCAGTCATACCGTCTACTGTATAATAAGCCTGTGGAAATCCAAAAAGGCTTCCTACTTCTTTATCGTAATAAAAATATTTCTCATCATCCTCACCTGTCCATGTAAACCAATCTTCAAGTTCTGCTTCAAGACCTTTTAATAATTTATCTGCATCTTCAGTATCTCCACATGCCTCAGCAGCTTCCATAACCTGAATAGCCCTGTTCATTTTCTTGCCTGTATCATATGTATTTACACTATAATCCTCTTTTGTAACTGCTGTATCTGTAGGACCATAGTCTGCCATAAAATCTTCAACATAACCTTTTAATGTAGAATAGTCATATGAATCAATTTCAGGCATTGATGGCAAAATTCCCGTATACTTCAAAGTTGTTGTGTATTTATCACCCTCAAGGTATTTCATGTTGCCTCTTATAGTTCTTGCAACATTGTCAAGGAAAGTATATCCACTCATATTTTTGTACTGATGTGGCAATATACCCATTATTGTTCCATCTTTTTTACTTTCTGCTTTTTTATCAAATTCATACTTGTATTCTGTTGTAATTGTGCTTGTAGCTTTGTCATATTTAAATGATGTGCTTGTGTTTGTTATAAAGTTGTATGCATAATCCTGATATTTTTCAGCGATTTTCTTTGCTGCATCATCATTCTGATCCATCGACTCACATAACCATGAGAATGTGTAATATGATCTGTCACTTGGAAGGTCAAATGTTAACTGGCCAATTCCATTTACACCGGAGTTACCCGCCTGACTAAGAGTCGTTCCTTCTGGAAGATATAATGCATAATAATCATATTGGCTATATCCGGTAACCTGATCCTGATTATCAAAAGTTCTAAGTACCAACATTGTAGAATCTTCTATGCTGCTACCGTTATAATAGGATATTGTACTTGGAAGAGTTGTTCTTTTTCTTAAAAGATTTGCTTTCGTTGAACCTTTAAGTTCTACAAATGTAAACGGACTTCCCTGTGTCATAATGACCTTCATATATGTTGAAGGGTCATCCTTCTTTTCCATTACTATATCAGTTGACCATTCAGTTACCTTGTCACCCTTACTGCTATCAAGTATATAATCCGTTCCCAAATTAAAATCAGTAAGCGAACCATCTTCCGGTTGCTGTTGCAACAGTGTTGCATCAATTCTGACAGTACTTGGCTTTGTCACAAAAATACCACCTGAGTTTGGTCTGTATGACAATGGAATGGCATATAAGCTGTTTCCAAACTTACTGTTAGAATACTGCCACATAGTTGATGTTGCAAACCCACCAATATCCAATGCTCCGGTATTGGCATCATAATTGTCTGTAGTCCATCTTGTCACACCTTTGTTTGCTCTTGTTGGAAGTTTGTCCAACAGCATCGCATTTGACTGAACAACGTCTTTTGAACCATCCCAATAAGACCATGTTCCTGTTAATTTATCTGCTAAATTGCCTTCAGACTTCACCTCGTCAGCTTTTATATTGTTTTTCGTGTTTCCCATATGCGAACCGGCAAACACCAGCGCCAATGATAGTACAACTACGACCCCCTTTTTGAAATTTTCTTTCATTTTACTTTCCTCCTTGTAAAAAATGATTGCGCCGTCACTTTTTTCGTATATTCTCATGACAAATATACTGCTTACAACTACCTTTTTAAAGTACACATTTTTCAGAAGATGTCCTTTTTTGAGAGGTTGCTTTTTTTTATTTGCATAACATTTTTGTAGAATTTTTTAACCACTTTTTTTCTTCTTCATTAAGATATGGCGATATGTTTTCATACACCTTTTTATGATAATTATTTAAGTAATCAACCTCATCTTCATTCATTAAAGAAAGGTCAATTCCATCTGAATCAAATGGCACCATTGTCAAAACATCAAATACCATAAACTGTCCATATTCATTCTTTATTCCTTTTTTGCACAGCAACAGATTTTCATGTCTTATTCCAAACTTTCCTTCCTTATAGAATCCCGGCTCGTCTGACACTATCATTCCTTCCTCAAGTTTTGTCTTACTTTTGCTGTTTTTACTTATGTTTTGTGGTCCTTCATGAACTCCAAGAATGTACCCAACACCATGACCTGTTCCGTGATTAAAATCCATTCCCTTTTCCCACAGTGGTCTTCTGGCTACGCAGTCAATATCTGCTCCTGTGGTTCCATATACAAAAGTTGTATTTGCCAAATTAAGATTTCCTTTTAAAACAATTGTAAAAGCCTCTTTTTCTTCCTTTGTTAATTCACCAAGTACTACTGTTCTTGTAACGTCAGTTGTTCCATCATAATAATGTGCTCCTGTATCAATAAGGCACAGTCCTTTATCTTTCATTACCACATTAGTTTCTTCTGTTGCTGAATAATGTATAATAGCTCCATGCTCCCCATAACCAAATATTGGAGCAAAGCTCTGATCCAGAAATCCATCCATTTGTGCCCTGAATTCCACAAGTTTTTCAGCCGCACTTATTTCAGAAACATTTCCCAAAGGTACATTTTTCTTCAACCAGTAAATAAACTTACACATGGTCACACCATCTTTAATGTGAGCCCTTTTTATGTTTTCTACTTCAACCGGATTCTTCATTGCTTTCATTAAGGCTATGGGACTTTCTCTATTAATAATAGTTGCATTTTTATTAATTGAATTATATAAATTATAATTTATACTGCCACTGTCATATAAAACTTTTTCTTTATCTGATATTTCATCTGCTAACTTATATATTTCCTCATACTCTGCAATTGCAATCCCATCTTCTTTTAGTTCATCTTCTATTTTTTCTGAAATAACTTCTCTGTGCTCTGTGAATACATAGTATTGCCCTATCTTCTCTTATGATCATGTATGACAAAAACACAGGTGTGTAAGCTATATCATTTCCTCTCAGATTTAACAGCCAGGCAATTTCATCAAGAGCAGCATCTATGAAAACATCTGCCCCTGCTTCTTTCATTTTTTCTCTTATCTTTTTCATCTTTTCTTTTCTTGAAATTCCCGCATATTTTATGTCTAACTGCCAAACCTGCTCTTTTGAAATCTCCGGTCTGTTTTTCCATATTATGTTAACCAAGTCAACAGTTCCATTAATTTTAATATTTTTTTCCTTTATTCTCTCTAATAATTTGTCTGCAAAATTTTTGCTTATAGTTCTTCCATCAAAACCAATTGTATCTCCTTCTTTTAATTCCCTTTTCAGGAACTCTTCAATTATCGGAACATCCGACTGCCCTGACTTCATAAGAACAATACCTGTTTTCTCCAATTGTTTATCTGCCTGAAGAAAATATCTTCCGTCTGTCCACAAGTACGCACTTTCTTCTAAAACTACCAATGTACCTGCTGAACCTGTAAATCCTGACATATATTCCCTACACTTAAAATAATCGCCTACATACTCCGAAGAGTGAAAATCATCTGTAGGAATAATGTAAGCCTGAATATCATTTTCTTTCATTAACTTTTGTAAACAATTTATCCGTTCTTTTATTTCCATAATATTTTTACACTCCTATTACTTCTTTTACATATAATATACTAAAACTTTTGGTTTCAAACAATGAATTGTAATTCAAACTTTTTAGAAATATTGACTAACTGTTACCCTGATGCCTATGCAGATATATGTGGTGGCAATGACTATCCAAACATCTGCGGTAGAGCTTATTTTTATCAGTTTTCTGTATGTGGAACTCTGGTAAAAGTTGAAGTTGGCAATCTGCCTCTTCCTTCCGACTCTTATTTCAGTGCTTTTTATGGTATGCATATTCATGAAAACGGAAACTGTACTCCTCCTTTTGATAAAACCGGCGACCACTTTAATCCCGGCAGCATGCCTCACCCAATGCATGCAGGAGATATGCCTGCTCTCCTTGGAAATAAGGGTTACTCCTTCTCCATTTTCTACACTGAACGGTTTATTGTGGACGAAATTCTCGGTCGTTCCATCATAATTCACCGTATGCCCGATGACTATATGACCCAACCAGCCGGAAACTCCGGCGAGAAAATAGCATGTGGTGTCATTCAAAGATTCCTGCCATAAAAATAAGTTTAATAAAACGGAAAATAAAAAGAGAATATATCAGCATTAAAACGGATTGTATTTCTATCTTTGCTGCGCCACCTTTTAACCATTGCTTTCGCAAACTCGCCCGCTTCGCGGACTCAAACAGTGCTTACGCAATGGTAGCTATGCTCACAAAGATGACGAAATACTGCTCATCGTTTTTCTGCTGATATATTCTCTTTTTATTTTCCATTTTATTATTTTATTTTTATGGTGGAAATTTTTAATGTTTATGATATTTTCTGCCGTTTTCTTCGTATTTTGGTTCACATGTAATCTGGATACCAAGTTTTTTGAAGATTTTTTCATCTACTGATGAAAGAATTACTGTAGAATGTGCATCACATCCCTTAAGTTTTGGAAGCTGTTTCATTGCCAACATGGCATTTTCGCTGTGAGATGCCATTGATGATAATGCTATAAGTACTTCGTCTGTATGAAGACGTGGGTTCTTACTTCCTAAATAATTTGTTTTTAATGTTTGGATTGGTTCGATTGCTTCCGGTGCAATAAGATTTACATCATCATCAATTCCAGCCAGTGATTTTAATGCATTGATTAATGCTGCCGCAGAGGCACCAAGGAGATCACTTGTTCTTCCTGTTACAATTGTACCATCCTGAAGTTCAATCGCTGTTGCCGGCTTATTGTCTGTAGCCTCTTCTTTCTTAAGGGCCTCTACTGCAACCTTTCTGTCAGCAATTGTTATTCCAGCCTGCTTCATCAAAATCTCTAGCTTTGACAAATCATCCTTTATCGTACCCTTGCTTCGTTTTTCACACAAAGCCTTGTAATATCTTCTTATAATTTCCTGTTTTGATGCAGCACAACATGCCTCATCATCAATAATGCAATTTCCCGCCATGTTAACACCCATATCAGTTGGTGATTTATATGGACTTTTTCCTGCAATAAGCTCAAACATTGCATTAACTACAGGGAATATTTCTATATCTCTGTTGTAGTTAACTGTTGTTTCTCCATAAGCCTCAAGATGAAATGGGTCAATCATATTAACATCGTTTAAGTCAGCTGTTGCCGCCTCATATGCAAGGTTTACAGGATGTCTAAGTGGAATATTCCAAATAGGGAATGTTTCAAATTTTGCATATCCTGCCTCAACGCCTCTCTTATGCTCATGGTATAATTGTGAAAGACATGTTGCCATTTTTCCACTTCCAGGACCCGGAGCTGTGATTACAACCAATGGTCTTTCTGTTTCAATATATTCATTTTTTCCATATCCTTCGTCGCTTACAATATAGTCTACGTCGCTTGGATATCCCGGAATTTTGTAATGTCTGTAAGATTTTATTCCCAACTCGCCAAGTCTTTTCTGGAACAATTCTGCTGCCGGCTGTCCCGCAAATTTTGTAAGACAAACACTTCCAACAAAAAGTCCAACAGACTGGAACTCGTCAATAAGTCTTAATACATCCATATCATATGTTATTCCATAATCACCACGTACTTTATTTTCTTCAATATCTTCCGCACTGATTACAATTACAACCTCCGCCTGATCCTTCAGTTGCAATAACATCTGTAATTTTGAATCCGGTTCAAATCCCGGCAAAACCCTTGAAGCATGGTAGTCATCAAAAAGTTTCCCTCCAAATTCAAGGTATAGTTTGTTTCCAAACTGGGCAATCCTTTCTCTTATGTGTTCTGATTGCATTTTTAAATATTTTTCGTTATCAAATCCTTTTTTCAAAATCTTAACCTCATTAGTATTTTTTTGCCACATACTATTGTGCAAGATATTCGAAAATTTTTCAATGGTTTTATCCGATTTTTTTTATTTTTATGCCAATGCTTTTCCTAAGGCTTTACATTCCTCAATCGCATCATCATCCGGTGCTTCATTACATATAACATAATCGCAAGCCATTACCGCACCATCATTTCTACATGTCTCATCCCAGTTTCTCATCCATTCGCCGTCACCCCAGCCGTATGAGCCAAACAAAGCAATTTTCTTTCCTTTTAATTTTTCTTCGCATGCCAAAAACATTGGTTCAAATTCACCTGCTTCAAGCTGTTCAGCCCCCATTGACGGACATCCAAATGCAATTGCATCATATTCATCCATCTTATCAGCACTGAATTCAGAACAGAAAATTACATCTGCCTCTGCACCTGCCTCTTTTGCTCCTTCAGCAACATTAGTTGCCATAATTCCTGTATTACCTGTTCCACTCCAAAATACTACTGCTACCTTACTCATTTTATTTCCTTTCTTTGCTTATGCTGCAACTGTAAGTTTCATTATATTACTGCCCTCTAACCATAGTTTTTTATAAATACGATTGCATTTATCATATTTTGCAAACTGACGGGCAGCCTCTTTTTCATCCCCATATACTTTCCAATATCCGCAACACTTAAAATGGCTTCCTTTATTTCTAATAAATCCAATTACATCCTCTATAGGATAATCCAGAAACAATCCTATTTCATGAGGGAATTTTTTTAAGTCTTTCAGCCTTTTCTTTAATGTCATAAGAGAACTTTTAAGGTCATCACAATTATAGCCCTGTTTTTCCAAAAGCATACGTACTCTTTGCCTTTTTAAATCAGACTTTAATTTGTTAATACGATAAACGTATATTAATGCTGACTGTTCATCCTCTCTAAGTATTTCAATTTCAATACCCTTATGTACAAATTTTTCATTCATTTCCTGAATTTTCTGTTTCATGTCATCTAAAGCAATGCCATCTTTTTTGTAAAACCAATTAAACAGACTTGCTGTTTTCAGTGATGCCAGTGTTGACGAACACCATTCAATTAAATATTTTTCAAGCATACCCTACTGCCTTTCTTTTTGGGAGAATTCCGGATGGAAGGTCGCTACCCCTTCCACCATTCTTCGGACTCCAAATGTCTATTCAAAAAGAGTTAGTGCTATCTAACTATAGTTATAGTACACTAACTCTTTAATAAAATCAACTAAATTTTTTATTATTATATTTTTAATATTATTATTTTTTTAATATTATCATTTTTCATCAAAATCGTATTCGTCCTGAATTGGCACAGTTTTAGCCTTAATATCATCTATTTCCACAAATCTTCGATTCTGCAAAAATATTATAAGTTCATCAATAAATCTTTCCGGTCCCTGAACTTCCATTTCTACAGATCCATCATACAGATTTCTAACCCAGCCGGTTAGTCCAAGCTGTCTTGCTTTATTAACTGAATAATATCTAAAACCAACTCCCTGCACTCTGCCATAAAAAAATATATGTTTTCTAACTTTATCCTCCATTATTATGTCCTCTTTTTCTAAATCAGGCTATATAGTAATACAAAAAGTTTCCATCCTCCCCTCTTCTCTTAAAGAACGTTAACTCCCAAAAACAATAACATGCCACACAATACTACAGTTCTGTAATAACCTGTTGAAGGATATAACCATGGAGATATATAAGCTGCAATAATCTGAAATACAATTCCTATTGTTGCCAGAATAAGAGTAATTATAAAACGCTTAAACCATATTTTTCTATTCTTTTTTCCATAATGACTCAGAATATCATCCTGCTCTTCTTCACTAGCCAGATGGAAATCCTGTTCTCTAATATATAATAATTCCATAGGGGTATTTTTTCATAATCTAACTTAATTGTCAATTACTAAAATATTCATACAAAACATTTCTTTTACATATATTTTTTGTATGGAGGTGAATTATTTGAAAACTGACAAAACAACCCTTACCATATGCATAGCATTACCGCTTATAATAGGTGCTTTATCTGCACTTTTAACCCGGGGAAGTATGCAGACCTTTGAGATGATAAACAAACCGCCTTTATCTCCACCGGGATGGATTTTCCCAATTGTTTGGACTATTCTGTATATCCTTATGGGTATCAGTTCCTATCTTGTAGTAATTTCAGATCAACCGAATGATAAAGCCTTATCTGTTTATTTTCTTCAGCTTGCTTTTAATTTCTTTTGGTCAATATTGTTTTTTAACCTTCATTGGTATCTTATTTCTTTTATATGGCTTGTTGTGTTATGGTTCTTAATTCTCATAACAATAGTTATGTTTTATAAAATTTCAAAACCTGCGGCATATTTACTAATACCATATTTTCTCTGGGTGACATTTGCAGGATATTTAAATTTGGCAATTTATACAATACAAAAATAGACGTTGCTTTTTCACTTGTTGCCTTTCTTCGTGCCCGCAGCGATTTTCCGAAAGCGGAGATTTCTCGGGTGTGGAAAGCAACATTTTTTCCTGATTTATCTTGTTTTTGTTGCTTTTCGGCTTCGAATTTCTTGCAGGGAGCCAATTTTTGCCACACAGTTTGTTATTTTCCTGCTTTCTTGTTGCTTTTAAGCTAAATAACGGGCTTCATGACATTCCCCCGCCTATTTGACCGGGGCGTATCATAATGCCCGCTACTTTTCTAATATTATATATCTTTATTTAACTGTAACTTTCACTTTCTTATATACACCATTCTGTGCATAAATATAAACTGAACACTTGCCTTTCTTCTTGGCTGTAATGACTCCCTTTTTGGATACAACAGCCACATCCTGATTATCTGATTCGAAGGCTGTCTTTCTATGTTTCTTTAATTTAACCTTCTTTGATTCAGCAATCTGTTTAACTTTTAGCTTGAACTTCCTGCCCTGCTTTAAGTTAACCTTTGATTTGT
>QWCK01000279.1_pt1 | contig 92291 bp, 83 predicted proteins | sample 1972571 | NCBI WGS metagenome assembly QWCK01 (sample SAMN09866710, study PRJNA288562) | Human gut metagenome isolate term2_stool, whole genome shotgun sequencing... | isolation source: gut | host: Homo sapiens | place: USA: California | reverse complement strand
TCTTCGTGTTTTTTTAGTGCTTTTTCGTATACGTCCATATATTATCCTCTCATTTTTTATAAACTAACATTTTTATCCAAAGAACAATGGTACCAACAAGGACGCCAATAGGATTATAAAGGCACCTCCAAGTCTTGAAGAAATTTGGGCAAATGGCATTAATTCCATCCTGTCAGCTGCTGTAAGTACTGCAACGTCTCCAGTACCGCCCATGTTTGCCATACAAAGACCTGCTGTAATGGCTGCTTCTATTGGGTAGAAACCTACTAACTTGCCTACAAAGGCAGAGCCTACTATAGCACCAAGTACTACTAGGGCTACTAATACTAGGTAAGCAAATGAGAATGCTTCAATGATTTTCTCTAGAGATGTATAAGATACACCTATACCGATTAATAGAAGTGGTGTGCAGTTTTTGGCTACAAAAGCATACCAACCTGCTGCTGCATCTGTATATTTTTCTGGCAAAACATTTATTGCCTTAACTATAGCTACTGAAATAATCATCCAAGCGTAAGTATGGATATCAATTCCAATTTTCTTCATTGCAAAGCAGATGATTGAACCTAGAGTGAAAAATCCTGTCGCTAGAACTATACCTGTTGCATATTCGCCTGGTTTTAGGACAACTTCTCTTTTTTCAGCTTTGATTTCTTCATCTGTACTTCTCATAAGTTGGCCATTTCCTGTCCACTCTGGTTTTGATTTTCCAAGTCTATTTAATAGACCACCAGCCACTATAGCTAAGGCGTTACCAAGGGCAACAGCTGGCACTAATTTTGACATTATTATGTCTGTATCAATGTTTAATGCAGATGAAAAGATTTCTGAAATTGGAACAGCACCTGCGCCCATTCCACCACCCATGATTGGAATACCAATATAGGCCATAGCTTCACCTGGTGTGTATCCAAAGAAGAGTCCACCTATAGATACAAAAGCAAGAGCTGCTACAAGACCACCTAAGATAGCTGGTAGGTACCTTACGGCTGCTTTAATAAGTAACTTTCTGTTCATACCAAGAATAGATCCTGTAATTAGGGCTGAGATATAAAAGTCCAAAAAGCCCATCTTGCCTTCGCCAGATTTCATAAAGGTATCTATAAGATTCTTTGTTGTTTCTGGTAATAGGTTAAAATACACTAGAGCTGCACCACCAAAAATGGCTACAACTGCGCCACCACCTAGGTAGGTGTTAACGATAGGAATATTGTTACCTGCAAAATTTAAAAATTCTCCAACGATTAACATAAAGAAAAATGCTCCGATAAGTCCTATTGGTAGCACATCTAAATATACAGCTAGACACATGACTATCGCTAATACTAAAAATAATGGCCATGATACGCCTAGGATTCTCTTTTCTTCCATAATTTCCTCCAATAATTTTATAAAATTTTTATTCGACCTTAGAAATAGTATCTAAGATAGTTCCATCTCTGTAAACTGAAAAACCAATTATTTCGTCTGATTTATCACGTTTCTTTGGCTTGCCTGTCAAAGAAATTGCAATGTCATATAATTCATCAATAGTTTTTATTTCTAGGTTAGTATCCTTAAGAGCCTCTATGAGGTCAGTTCTTTTTGGATTTATAGCTATACCGTAATCAGTAACAAGCACATCCACTACCTCTCCAGGTGTAGTTATTGTCCTTACCTCATCTACAATCGCTGACACTCTAGCATTAAATAATTTTGTAGTAATTATTGTAAGTTTAGCACCTGTAGCTGTGTCAGCATGGCCACCAGATCCACCTAGGATAATTCCATCAGAACCAGTAGTAACATTTATATTGAAATTTTTGTCAATTTCACTAGCACCTAAAATCACACAGTCAAGCTTTTCTGCTACACAGTCATCGTTTGGATTTGCATACTTGGATCCTGAAATCTTGTGGTGGTTTTTATTTCTTTTAGAAGATTTCACAGCTTCTATATCAAAACACTGAACATCTTCTAGGCTTTCAAAAAGACCATCTTCAAGCATTTCTACAAAAAATCCTGTGATACCACCTGAACCAAAAGATCCTTTGACCTCTTTTTCTTTCATCAAATCTTTTACTTCACTTGCAACTGCTAGGGAAATTCCCCCTGCGCCAGTCTGCATAGAAAATCCATCTTTGATGTAGCCAAGCTCATCAATAAGAGTTGCAGTAAGTCTTGCAATCTTAAGACCTAATGGGTCCTTGGTTACTTGAGTAGTACCTGAAACAATACCACTAGGATCGCCTATTTGGTCTACTTCCACAATATAATCAACGAAGCCTTTCTTAACATCAGGATTTTCACATTCATCTATGAAATTATCTGTAATAGCAACTACTTTTTTTGCACACATACAATCTGCAACTGCATATCCCAAAGATCCACAAGCAGATTTTCCAGTAGAACCATCCAAAGCTCCCTTTTTATCAACGCTAGGGCTTGCCACAAAGGCTACATCGATCTCTAAGTCTCCCTCATAAATAGACCTTGGTCTGCCACCGTGGGTGGTTATAAAAACTGGATTTTTAAGCTTGCCCTTAGACACCGCTTCAGCTACTGGTCCTGACATATAAGAAGTCTCTATATCAGTAACAGTCCCATCTTCAATCATCTCTACTAGAGGGGCATGGCAGGCAAATATTGAACTTGCTGCTATTTTAATATTCTTTAGGCCTCTTTCATGAAGTTTTTCCATAACCATATTTAGGACATAGTCACCATTTCTAAGGTGGTGGTGGAAGGAAACTGTCATCCCGTCCTTAAGGTCAAGTTTGTCAAAGACTTCATCAAAGCTTATAATTTCAGGCTCAACCGACTTTTCAAAGTGGTATTCCTTCTTATCCACATTAGCCTTGGCCGATTCAAATTTTTTAAGAGAAAGAGCTTCCAAATTTATATTTTTCATATTAGCCCCCATTCTTTAGCAGAGTTAAGTAAATTTTGTGACCTAGTAATAACTGGTTTATCAACCATTTTTCCTCTAAAGGAGAATACGCCAAGGCCCTTCTTCTCTGCTTCTTCTGCTTGGCTAACGATAGCTTGAGCGTCTTCTATCTCAGCCTTTGTTGGTGCAAACATCTTGTTAATCGCATCAACCTGGCGTGGTCCAACAACCAACCTTCCATTAAAACCAATAGACTTAATGAAATTAGTATCTTTTACAAGGCCTTCCTTATTATCAATGTCGGTGTAAGGAGTATCAATAGCATTTAAACCATAGGCCTTAGCCACAGTCGCAATCCTATATCTAGCATACGAAAGCTCTACAGATTCTTCACTTCTCCTAACCTGCATATCAACAGAATAGTCTTCTCCACCCAGAAGCAAACCTGCGATTTTGTCTGACTCCTTGACAATATCTTCAAGTTCAAGAACACCTCTCGCGCTTTCAATAAGCATATAATATTTCATATCCTGATTAATCTCGTTATCTTTTGCAAAATTATCAATAAAATCAAAAACTTCTTTAGCGGTATCCTTATTAGATTTTGGAATAACCAAAGCATCTGGTTTAGCAGGCAAAATCGCCTTCAAATCTTCTTGCCAATATGGAGAATCTGTAGGATTTATCCTTACAGATATAAGGGATTTTTTGAAAGTTAAAGTCTTAAGCGCATTAGCAACCAAATCTCTTGCCGCATCCTTTTGGCTAGTGGATACTGCATCTTCAAGGTCATAAATTATTGCATCCGCGTCTAGATTGTCAGCCGAAACCAGCATACCTGGATTGTTACCAGGCATAAATAACATAGTTCTTAAAGTCTTCATTGTGCCCTTCCAATCGCTGTTTTAAGCCTGGCTGCTATTGTACAATCAAGAGCACCTCTATCTTCAATAACAACCTTAGCCCCATCAATTTCAGACTCTTTCAAAACATCTTTAACAACTTTCCTAATCTGATCACCAAACTCATATTCAACAGGGGAATTCAAAACGATCTCCACATCATCATTTGACTCAAGCCTGATTAAACAATCGTTCGATTCAAGTGTCCCAGCACTAGAATTCTTCTTTATTTCCACATAACCTCCTTCACTTAATATAAAAATATACTAAGATTTGTGTTTGGAAATTTGGAAAAAATATTTAAAGAAAACATTTTCTCCACTTTCTAAATTTCTACCCAAATGAAAAATAAATAAACCCAAATTTTATTATTTATGTTCAATTAAATTTACTTCATAAAAGCTAGGCAAGAGAAGTCTCCTACTTCGCTTAAACCTAATTTCTTGTAAAATCCCTTAGTTTTCTCGCTATCTTCAGTCAAGAGAACAAACTGGCGGATATGCTGGTTTTCCTTCATAATTTCTTTTAATAAGTCACTTCCAAAGCCTCGTCCCTGGTAGGCTTCTAAAATCAATATATCTTGCAGATAGCAAATGGTCGCTCCGTCTCCTACTATCCTTGCAAGACCTATTAATTTTTCCCCTTCCCATAGAGTCCAAACTTTTAGGGAATTTTTTATAGCCTTCATTAGGAGGTCTGGCTCGTCAGTGTAGGATGTCCAGCCTGCATCATTATAAAGGGCAAGCACTTGTTCTTTTTCAGGTATTATTCCAGTTTTTATTTCCATAATTACCCCACATATTTCCCGTTATCCATCACAAAAGGTGGGCAGGTTGCTGGGTCGGTGTAGTCTTTGAATTTGTCCCTCAAGTAATCGTAGCAGGCCTTTTTGTCTGGGAATTTGATGGCTTGGTAGGGTTCTTCGAAGGAGATTTTCTCTACAAAGAGGTAGCCGCCCTCGATTTCCACTAGGACTCCTATGTGGCCAATGAAAAGATAGTCGCCGTCCAAATTGTCGTGGATTACGACTGCTACTAGGTCAGATTCTTTCGGAAAATTCCAATCCTTGTAGTATTCTTCCATGACCTTGCCCTGACTCTTTGGCTCTTTTGAGCTATTTGTAGCAACTCTTGAGAAAAATTTCTTGAAGGTCTCTGTCCTTTCCTCGTCAAAAATCTTGCCTTCCTTGATTTTTTCCAAGTCCATAAAAAGCATCTCATCGTCAGGATCTCCGGACCTTTGTACTTTCATATTCTCTGCAGTTAATAAATAAGAGTTTATCCTACAATTTGTATCAGGATAAACTTTGTCTGCCTTATCCCTATTTTCGATGAATTTTCCCACATCATAAGTAGGCTTTAAATCTTCCTTGAAGTCTCCGATGAGATTTTCCTCGCCTATAGACTTGTTGTAGTCTTTTACCATATCCATAAATTTATCGACATTGGCTCCTGCCGAATCATTGTCAGATCCAAGGGCGTCTTTGAGGGCTTTTTCTACAAAAGAAAAGCTACTTTCGTTTGCCATATTGGATAAGCTTGCAGTTTCAATTGTCTCTTGAGCTTGATTGCGAGACTCAACTTCTGATTTTTCCTTGCCACAACCTGTAATTACTGCCGCTATAGCGATTAATGTTAGTAATGTTTTCTTCATAATTTCTCCTTTATATGCTTTGCTTAATTATAAATTACAGGATTGGGCCTTGTCAATTACTCTGTCTTTTTTCCTCCTTTAAGGCCTCTTTTCTCATATTTTCAAGATCTGATCTTAATTCGTCAAGACGTCTATTTTTTTCTTCCTCATCTTCCAGGCTTTTTATAAGCCTGATTATCCTTCTATATCTGTAATAATCTGCTTTTTCAAAGGTCATTTATATACTCTCCAATAATTTCAACAAATAGTCAGACTTAGTTGGACCAGTATCCTTTACTGGACTTACTTCATAAGGGATATCATAAGGGATTTCATATGATATAACCTCGTCATCATCAAAATCCCTATACTTGCCATCAGTGACTTTTTCCATATTGGCAGGCTTTGATAAATAATCAAGGGTCACTACAAAACCAGAGGTCTCCCCTCTGAGAAACTTTGATCTTCTAATCTCTTCAATTGCTATATGCAAACTTTCCTCCCCATACATGTCTAAGAGCTTCTCTATCTTAGCTAGATTTCCCTCCGATTCGTCCAATTCTTTTACCCTACCATCTAAGGTGTTGAATGAGGATAGTATTCTTCTTGTCTTATTCATACTTGTATTATTATATCTTGTATTATTATAGTCATCATTTTTGTGGATAGGGCTATCATCATTTGTGTGGATACCCCTATCATTATTTTTGTGGATGGGGCTATCACCATTTGTGTGGATAGATGTAGTAGAATTCTCCCATACCTTTTCGTCAAAAGTTTTTGGATAAATTTTCCTGCCGGTAATCCACTTTGTATCTTCTAGATACATCATTTCACACCTAATAAATCCATGCTTTTCAAGGTTGTTAACCCATCTTGATATGGTGTTTTTGCTTACCTTGTATAAATTTACAAAATAATCATTTGTGGCATAGCAGTATCCTTTCTTTTTGGCGAGTACCACTATTTCTGAATACAAAATCTTTTCATTTGCTGATAAATTCTCAGCGTAACGCACCTTGCTAGGAAGGATGCTGTAGTAAATTGGTCTTTCCATAATTTTCTCCTATTATTATCTCTGTGTATACATATAGAAAAAATCGTCAAAATGTCCCTAATGGTAGTAAAAATTTTTACTAAAGTATCAGACCTTCCATCGATTTGACTTCATCAAATCGGGATAGGGCTTCAACTGGTAAAGTTTTTACGTTTTTCACAATTTATCAAGGTGCAAAGCACCGAAGCATAAATTTATGAAAAACCTTACGTAATTTTTTACAAGTCACGCGACGAATAGAAGCGTTAATTGTAAAAAGATTACGTTCACTAATAATTTTTCAATTAAAGGGAAATTTTAAAACTTCCCTTTACCTGGTCAATAGAATTTAGAAAAATATTACGATTCTCTCTCTAAGCTAAAAACAAATTTATATTGCTTTTACTAGAAAAATTAATATAATGAATGTAGTATAAGCAAAATATGATAAAGGAAGATTTATGACTAAATTTAAGAAAACTTTTGCGGCAGCCCTTGCCTTTGCCCTTGTAATCGGAGCAAACACTTGTGCCCACGCAGATGAAGAAGTAAAAAATCCATCGCTGTTTGAAATTCTAACAAGCGATACAGACAATACTCAAAGTAAAGAAAATAAAAAAGAAATAGAAGATAAAGAAGAATTTGAAAAAGATCCAGCCTACCAAGAGGAATTCAAGGCACGTTTCGACCTCTATAACAAAGTCCTAATAGCAAAAGAACTAGAGGAAGTTGACGAAACTGGATACATAGACATCCTTAACAAAAAGGCAGCCAGCAAGGAAGATTTGGAAAAGGCCCTAGCAGATCTTAGCGAAAAAATCGAAGATTCTGATGAAAAAATCGCTCTAGACCTCGATATAGAAGGGGTCAAAGCTGATGTTAAGGACTACATCCTAACAGGCAAGCTATTTTTCCTAGATAAGCTAGACAAAAAAGATATCAAAAATCTTTATCTATTCTATGAAGCAACAGTAAATTCATATAATTTCAAAAATGCAAATGAGGATGCGAAAAAAGCCTTAACTCCAACCCTCCAAGAAATATACGACTACATCTTGGAAGTAGATAAAAAAGTGAAGGCAAACGCCCAAATCACAGAAGATGATAAGGAAAAAACAGCAGAATTAATAGAAAAATTATCCAAAGATTTAGAAGAAAACGCCAAAGAAAACGCCAACCACCAATCAATGAGCATTAAAAAAACAAGTTTTCTGACAGGTGGAAACGAGATAGACGGTACACTTAACGAAGACTCTGCCTTCTACAAATCAGACAAGCCAGAAATTAAAGAAGCTTACCAAAAACTCTCAGCTAGTCAAAGGACTTATATAGACCAAATAAATGCTGACAACAATGATAGCATTTCAGAAGAAGAAATCAAAGCTGCTGGCGACTACAACCTTCCCCTAGAAGGTGCAGGTGAATTTATAAAACCATTTTTAGAAAATCAAGATAAAAATGTGGAAGTATCAAGCACAGAAGTGGCAGGAACAAGCACCCAAACAACAAGCCAACCAGCCCAAACACCAACTACACCAGCAAACCCAAGTGGAGGTGTACCAGAAACAGTGACCCTCTCCCAAGGAGAAAACACCCAAGGCACAAAACAATCTGCCGACACAGACACCCTACTAACCAGACCCGCCAGCCAAGTCAAAACCGGCATAAAAGGCATAGGCTATCTAGCAATAATCCTAGTAGCAGCAATAATAGCCTTTGTGGTTTTGGGAAAGAAGAAAAAATAAGAAGATAATAAGTAAAAATAAAGGACCCGCTGGGTCCTTTTTTGCTGGAAAAAATCTGAAGAACGACCATCAAAACAATAAAAGTCTACAAACTCGTAGGCGGTGAAGGCATGCAGCAAGCCGCCTTTGAGAAATATGGGGAATCTTATGGGTTTTAGGTGAAATAACCTCTCCAAGCTTAGATTTTTCGACGTCTATGCTTGGGAGGTATTTTGGTTCTATAAATAATGGTATAAATTATATTTTCTTTATCTCCATTATTCTTTGCAAATCTCCATATTTTCTTTTAGCAACATAACCAAACTCTATTAAAGCTTCTCCAATCTTTTCCTTATATTCATTATTTAACGCTGGTCGTTTATTATTCCAAACGTTTGATAATTCAGAAATATCGTCTATGCTCGAAATAAGTTTTGCTAATTCATTTTTACTTGCATTTTCTTTTATTTTAGTAATTATAATATCCAGTTTTGAATCTATATGAATATTAGTTTTAGAAAGAATCATTTGAGTAAAAGAATCCGTTAAGTTTTCATTATTTATATTGCTTACCAAACCATTTTCATCTAAGTAACTAATATACTTATCTTTCAATTTAAATGAGTCGAAGTGCCTACAAATATAGTTTATGTTATTTATTGATAAACCTCTATCAATAATGTAGCTGAAAATTTCAATTTTATCAAATGATATTTTTTCAACTTCCACATCATTTATTATTGTATCCAATATTTTTTCCGCATTTTCATAAGAAATATTACTATTTATTAGTTGATATATTAAATCCGGATAAATATCCAAATCCAATAAAATTAAAATTGCCTCATCTTCTAATTCCTCATTTTGACTATTAACGAGCGAAACAATTTCTGTATAAAATTTATTATTTAGCATCTTCCTAATATTATCATGATTTACATATATAAGCCCCTTATCTACAAGTTCTCTAAATCTATCCTGATTCATTTTTTCATCAACATCTTTAATCATATTATTGGTGCATTTTAACACATAAGAAAATACTTTATCACTAATTTTATGATCATTTATAAAGGAATCACAAATGGAATTATTTTCTAATAATATTTGTTTATAATTATCTTCGTTAATGTTTTTATCTACATATTTAATAAATACTTCACTATAACTTTCTATCGAATCCAGATAACAATTAATATTACTTAATGTAAAAATAATCTTATTTTTTTCTAACAAGATATTTAACAATTTTTCTTTTTTACTTAAATTCTCGATTTTACTTATATCCGATACTCTTGTTTCATTATTCATTATGTAACTTTGTTTATAGTTATCTGACAAATCAGAATTAATTATCTCAATAACAATATCTTCATTATTAGAAAATGTTTCATTATCATTCTTATTATCTATATACATAGTTATAAAATCCACAAAATTTGAATCTATATATTCCTTAGTTGAAGACAAAAGTTCACTTTGATTAATTTCATCTAGCAAATTACTAAATTTAATTTCGTGATCCAAAATCGTTTCTGAAATAAACTTGATATTATCTATAGTCAACCTAAACAATTTATTTGACTCAATTTCTTTAATTCTATCCCTTGTAGCTTCGCTTTCAGAAATGACTTCAAATTCTATATTTGCCGAAACTATATTTTTGATGAATATCTTAAATTCTTCCTCAGCAATTAAAGAAATAATATTCTCATTTTGTTCTATATATCTCTTAAACAATATTAAAGTATCTTTATCAATAATCGTGCTTGTGCACAACGCTATAAGAATATTTTTAAATAATATCTGTTTATCAACATCGCATTTATCTAACATTTCAAAGATAATGTGAGTATGTTTTTCTATGATAATTTCAACAAATTTTTTAACAGTATTATAATTGTAAGTGTTCACGATCTGTATCAATGAATCGTAATTATCATTTAGTTCAACTGATTCCATCATTTTAAATATTTGCTCATCATAATTCAACTGAATAGAGAGCTCAAGAATTTTCTGATTTAATATATTAAACTTATTATAATCAGATATCTCTAGTCTATTCATTAATTCCATTGGATTTTCAACATTTAAAAATATATCCTGAGGTTTTGCTTCTAATAGATTCTTTATAAAAATTGTATCATTTTTACCTAAGCTTCCCTTGTAAAAATATCCTTTATAGTGCCAATAAGTTTCATCTATCAAGCCTTGGAGAATTAAAGCTCTTATTAATGGAAAATAATGACTCTGAGTTATTATTTCCCCTTTTTGCTTAAAAATATTGCTAACTTCTTCTGAGGTCATCAGTTCAAGTTGATCTCTAACTAAACCAATTCTCCTCTCACGAATAGTTTTTTCTAAATTTCTTCTCTCTTCAGATAATTCAATTATTCTATCCTTTATCTCAACAGGTAAGCTATCAATAAATTCTTTTATCTCACTTGTTTTGTAAATATATTTATTTAAAAAATCCAAATAATTGTATCTGGTTGAATAAATATTACTATTACTTTCAACATAATTTACTGCGAAACTTTCATTTGGCTTTTCTGATTGTCTTCTAAGAAAATCTGACCAAGATATATCCTTTTCAAAATTCTGTACACGAATATTTGGAGGAATCATAGCTGCCATTGCTTCAAATTTACTGTTTTCATGGCGATTATTTAGAAACTGTTTTTCCTCAATAACTTTTTCTAATTGCTTCTCTAATTTGGCGCAAACATCTTGCTTATATATTTCCACATTTTGAAAAATATTAAAAATGTATCCTTCATCTGATTGCAATAGTTCGAATTCCTTTGGAAATATATTCTTCAGCACAACTAGAGAAAAAAGCTTATTAGGATCTAGTTCAAGCTCATCTATAGCTATTATATTTTCATAAACAAGATACTCATTAATTATATTTTTTAACAAACGCATATCATCAATATAAAGTGAAATTTTTGATATTGTTCTTTTATCAGGAATATTTTCAGCTATATTCAATGATTCTAGCAGTTTATTTTCAGAATTTTTTGAATCAACTACTGGAACGACGGGAATTATAAAATCAAAAAACTTTGTCCTATTCTTAGAAACGAATATTCCATCTCGCAACATATAAACAAATTTAACAACTTTATTATTATCATCTTGAGTCTTTAAAAATGAATTTAATAAAAAATTTAGTTCTCTTAACTTTGTGAAAATATCAATATTATCATATCTATCTAAATCTTCAAAAACTACTATTTTTGTGTTTGAACAATTTAAAAGATACACAATCTCCTTCATATCTCTTTCTAAAATAGTTTCGTCTTCATAAATTATTTCATTAAAGTTTGCTTCTGCTCCTTTTATATTTATCTTTGATAAATGCAATCGATTAGATTTAATAAATAAATATGACCGAAATGCCGTTGGATATAAAATCAATATAAGTGACAATGCTATAACGCTTTTGATACCAACGTGCTGTGTAATGAATGATGAAGTAATCATTTCCTTCGATAACCATATATATACCACTAGTATTACAGAAAGTATAGGAAGTATATTGCACCAGATTGTAAATTTGTTTTTATTTTCCTTAAATTTATATTTACTTAATGGAATATCTTCAGATTTAATTTGAGACAATATCTGATTAATAATTTTTCTTTCTATTCTATTACTATCAATATCTGATTCTTCCTTATTATATTCTTGTTTTTCCTTCTTAAAGGAATTCAAATTTTTTTGATTATTAATTTCAATATCTTCATACTTACCTAAAGATACAGTTATTATATTGTCTAGATTATTTTGTTTGACATAAGTTTTCCAAACTGTGCTTTTTCCCGCACCATAAATTCCAGTAATGGCTATGTTTTTTATATCACTATTACTAAATGCAAAATCAAGAGCTTCTGTATATATTTTTTTATTTTCATCAAGTATCTCTGGTGTTAGAGAAAAGAATTTTTCGTTTTTAGTTTTCATTACTAAATACCCTCTATCCACTCATTAACGGCCTTATCAAAATCACTCTTTCTAACATCTTCATTATAAAAAGGCAAGCCTAGAATAAAATAGTCATTATTTGCTGTTATTATTGGATTTTTCACTTGGTGTTTCTCTGCTATTTCTAACAGGAATGACTCTTTCCATTCTTGATCTAATAAAAGATTAGTTCCCTTTGGCTCTATATAAGCCTGATAGTTTGATTTATTATCTACATTTGTTTTTTCTACAAAAAGTAAGAAGTCTGGCTCAAATCTTTCTCCATCTTTAAATGAGTATATAGCCAATTCTGGCACTCTTTCATTTCTGATCAAGAAAAATTTTAATCCCTTTGCTTCAAGTTTAGGTCTTATAGTTCTTTCAAAATGTTTAATAAAGAGTTTTTCCTCACTAGTTCCATAATTATCTGTATATGCATACCATTCTATACTAGATAAGTCTAGCTGATACTCTTTGTTTGAATTATAATTTTGAGATGCTCCTAAACCACCATTTGCATCTATGCTTGATAAATGTATTGACTTGTTTTTTATAACATCAGAAAGCATTCTAGGATAGAATTCTCTTGATCCAGCATATTCTGGTTTAAGACTTAAGATATAGGAAGATATATTGTTAAAGGCTAAAATTAGTCCATCAAATATATCTTTCGCTTTTATACCCTCATCTCCATAAGAAATTTCCAAAATATTATTTCCTAAGAATTTGTCTGATGTTAAGAATTCTTTCATAGATTTTAGATGAGGATATTTTTCTTTTAATACAGAAAATCTCAGCTCTCCATAGCTTTCTGCTGCTGATGATATGATATTATAAGGAATATCTTTAAATTTATAAGATTTCCTATTTTCTTTTCTGTCTATATATGAGCCTTGTTTATAATTATCAAACAAGCTATCAGTATGTCCTCTGCCATCCTTTACTTCATAATAATAAACCGCATTCTTTTTGCTCTCTTCGATTTCCTTTACATTTTTTCTATCTTTGATAATTCTTTTGTTAGAAAATACAAAGCCTTTTTTATATATATCAGAATCTCTAAATGACTCTTTTAATTCATAAGTAAGCTTAATAGGGTCTTCATCTTCCATACCAGTTGCAATAAGTGCTCTTTTCAATTCTGAAATATATTTAGAATCATCTCTTGAATGAAAATACATTGTCTCTAGTATTCTATTTTCATTATCTAAGTCATAATCGTATTTTCTCTTAAATTTTTCTTGATCTTCTGATATTTGAAATGGACAATACCTGGCTCCACGTCCTATTAATTGAGCTTCTCTTATTGTATAAGGTGATATCTTTTTACCACCTTGTCGAGTATCATATAGCCTAACTATATCAAATAAATTAAGTACGTCCCAACCTTCATTAAGCATTTCTACAGCAAATATACACCTAATAGGATTATCCTTATCTTCAAGTGAGTTTACTTGCAATTGTTGCTCTTTCGTATTGTCGGAAGATCTATTCATAATAATTGTATTTTCTTTAGCAAATCCATCCCTTAATGAATTTATAAGCAACATAAAAGACCCATCCTTTTCCTTAAAATAATCTAAGGCTCTATTAAGTTCATCAATACCAACCCTATATAAATTATTTATTTCATCCGGATCTAGTCTATTAATTCTATCAAAAAATTCATCATAAAAACTTTCTGATTCATCTACTTTCTTTGATTTAAACAAAATAACAGGCTTTATATTTATTCTAGCATCAGCAAAGAGATATTTTCTATATTCACTCATCACTATAGCCATTAAAGACCTTTCCCATAAGCTTGAATTTGTAGCAAAGTTTTGAAAGTCCTTTGTATAACCTGATTGTCGGAAATTAAATAAAGGATAATTATAGATTATCTTATCTAAATATTTCGCCTTTACATTTTTATCCTTAAGGTCTGCTGTTGCCGTAAATTCTAGCATAATATGATCTTTATTTCTAGCAAAGGCATTCATTACAGAATATTCCCAAGAGTTTTTATCCGCCTCCTCACTTTTTGTAGGATTTTTAGTCAAAGTATTAACATGGTGTGACTCATCTGAAATAAATACAATCTTTTTATCTTCAAAGTCCTTATAAGTTATCGAATTTTCCTTAGGAGTAATAAGATCCATATGAAGTTTTTGAGTTGTCGTAAAGCAAATATTTATATCATTAGTACGGTATGATATAGCTGTGAAATTTTCAACTTCATTGATTTTTATCTTTTCACCAAGGTATTCAATATTATCTGCAAACAAATATTTGCTTGAAAGCTTGTTCAAAAAGTTTTCTTTAGTTTTTTCTAGAATATTTGTTTGGTTTACAAAGAAAAGAAAGTTTCTATAACCTTTGGTATATAAATACAAAATCAAACCTGCCATGATAACAGTCTTTCCAGACCCTGTTGCCATATGGAAAAGCGTATGAATTTGCTTGTTTTTTGAAAGCATCTTATTTTCATTATAGGTAATGAAATATCTGAAGGCTTCTTTTTGGTAGTCTCTCAATACTATCGAATCAGCAAGTGATTTTTCTAGGAAATCTGGGATTTTATTTAATAGGCCTGCTTTGTTTACAGAGTCCAAATCCTCATATAAGTATTTATCAGCCATTAGTCCACCTCATAAAAAGAGTTTGTAAACTTCTTATCTGCTTCCGAAATTTCAAAGTCAGCATTGTCTATATCTGAATAATTCACATATAATTTGTTTTTATCAACTAGTTTTATAAGGACTTTTTTCTTATCATCAACACTTAATTCTTCAAAGTCTTCATCAACTTTTTCTAAATCTTCTGTAATAATATATGGGATTATTCTTTCATCTTTATATATTTTTGCTTTTACATCTTTTATAGTATTTTCATCAGCATTTTCTATTTCTCTAATAAGCTCATTTCCATTTTCCATAAGCTCACAATAAACAAAAGACCCTCCGCCTTGCCAATTGACAGCTTTAGATATGCCTCCTTGCTCACCATCAATTACTTTTTTTAATCTTTCGACAGTAATATCTTCAATGTAGTCCATTTGTTCTACGCCAATATAACGACGATCCATTTTGTGAGCAACAGCTGCGGTTGTGCCAGATCCAACAAAATAATCAAGAATTATATCATCTTCTTTAGTAGTTGCTCTAATTAGAAAAGAAACTACACTTTCTGGTTTTGAATATGTGAAATCCAGTTTCATATGCTCTAAATGTGAAGTCGCATCCTCATTTGTACCCACTCCAATAGCTTTTGAAAGATAAGTATTATCTATGAATTTCTCTGGAGCCATATCAGATGCTTCTGTACGTTGAAATCTAACCGAAAATTTATTAGATTTAACCACAAAATAAGTCCCTTTCTTTATTTCTTCATCTAACATTTCTTGCCCCCATTTAAATTCCCCAGATAATGTAATGTCATTGTAATTCAAGCCATTTTTTACAATACATTTGTCCTTTATTTCTACTCTATCTGGCTTTCCACTATATACACCATCTTCTATATTAAATTTAATGGTTCCTTTTGGGAATGTTAAATCGTGTATAGAGTTACCTCTATTTAGCAATGGAGCATCATCATTTTCAGTTTTTTTACCAGTGTATGATATTAAATTATCCTTTTTCTTTTCATAACAAATAATATACTCCACTGATGAACGTGATTTCTTAGATAAAGAATTTGCATTGTCTGTATTTTTCCAAATAAATGTTTCTACAAAATCATTTCTCCCGAATAACTCTTCCATTAAAACTTTTATCCAATGAATACCGTCTTCATTAGTGTGACAAAAAATAATTCCTTGGTTTTTTAGTAGTTTGTATGATACTTCTAATCTTGTTTTCATAAACGAAAGCCAACTGCTAAGTTTGAAATTAGAATTATATTTAAATGCATCCGATTCTTTGTTTTTATAAAAATAGTAAGGCGGATCAATATAAATACACTTAACCTTTCCCTCATATCTTTTAAGAAGAGAAGTCAAGGCTATGAGGTTATTTCCTTTTATTATTAAGTTGTCATCATCATTAAAACTAATATCTTTTTCTACCCCATCTTTTGTATATCTTACAGCATTTGTAAATACTTTAGGGTCTAGCATCCTTCTTATTTCACTAGATGCTAGGGTTTCATTGTAGAATATTTCTTTTCTTTTTTGGTCGTCCTTGTCTTGACCGCCTTCAAGAACACAGTCTTTGTATGGGAAGTCTAGGACTACATCATTTTTATTCGACAAAAATTTTCCATCACTTGTAAGACCAATCTTATTAGTATAGGCTGTGTAGGAGTCAGGCAAAAATTCTTTTGAATCAATTGCCCAGGCAAATTTTTGCTTATCAAATACTAAAGTTCCATCAATATCTACAAAAAAACTCTCCCTTATTTCAGAATCAGAAATAAGAAGTTTAATAAGGTCTTTATCCATGGCCATGACATCTTCATAGACCTTAGCTTTTAATACTTCGCCATCATTTGAAACATATTTCTCTTTAGATTTTATAAGCCCTATTATTTTATCATATGATTTTTCCTTCATCTTTTTTCTCCTTACTAATTAATAAGATTAAATATTTAAGATAACATTCATTTATTCACACTATAATTATTGCTTGCAGTTCCTTCTATATACCTTATTATATCATAAATCTTAGCCTATTTTTAAAGATGCTTCTGTTTTAAAATATTTCTAGTCTTTATATTCTTAATCCAACTTTTAGGGATTTCCTAATAGTTCAACTCTTAAGAATTACTTAATAGTTCACTTATTCAGAAATACTTAATAAGTAGCGGTAGATTTCTTAGTTCATTCTGGTCCCTTCTTTATGGTCTCCCTCCTCTTGCTGTATCGTTCGGGGACGGCCCTTTGATTTTTATTTTCCCCACACTAAAAGCCCCACTTTCGTGGAGCTTTCTTATTTGTTTATCATGCTTTCAATTATTTCTATTGATTGTCTGTAGCTTGCGCTTTCTATGTCCGGGGTGGTTGGGTTTTCTTCGTTGATTTCTCCTGTTGGGTCGTAGCCTAGGGTGTTGGTGTAGGTGAAGACTAGTCCTGAGTTTGGTAGGACTGAGTTTATTACCCCTAATGTTATCCCATCGCCACCAGTTTGAGTGCCGACAATTGTGGCGAAGCCTGTATTTTTGATGAAGGAGGCGAAGCCTTCTGCGGCGGAGAAGACGTCTTCGTCTACTAGGAGGAAGATTTTGCCTTCGTAGCCGTTGTCGCGTTTGCTTTCGTCTGGATTTATTACTATGGTGTCTTTGATGTAGTAGGCAAAGTCTTTTAGGTCTTCGGCGTGATCTAGGCTTATGCCTGTTATATCAACATTGTCGAGGCTTTCCATGTTTAGGGTGTCATCCTGAAGTAATAGTCTTGTTTTTGGCGAGTCTTTGAAGAACATATGGTTTACGACTTGTTTTGGATTTTTGGATAATTTTGGCAAGAGGAATCTCTGCCAATAGTCCATATTGCCTCCAACATTGTCCCTGATGTCGATGACTAGGGCCTTGTAGAGGTGTTTATTTCTCAAAAATTCGTCTAGGACCTTGCTATCTTTGTCAATATTTGTCATATCTCCCATCTGGGAAATTTTTAGTATGGCAATTTCCCCTTGGACTTCAAGGCTAATGTTTGCCTCCTCTTCATCGTTTAATAAGCCATTTCGCTTTCTTTGTATAGGTCCTGCGGCGGTTTTTGATTGGACCCCTTCAAGACCGTACCTATTTCTTACAACTTGCCTGTTTAAGTTTAAAAATTCATAATAAATTGATGGCTGGTTCCAATTTTGAGAATAATATCTTAGAGTCTGGTCCACATAGGCTGAGTCTGCAATTTTGGCGTGGTAGTTGTTTAAGTCTGCCATTATCCCTTTTAATGTTTTGATGAAGTCTTCGTCAGTTTTGCAGTCTTTGACTCTTTTTAGATAAAGGTCGTGGTTTGCTAGAAAATCTATGTCGTATTTTCTTTTGAGAACTTCAAAAAATGGATAGGATTCTTTTAATTCCTTAAATAAGTATTCAAAATCGCCTACCATTTCAGATTTGCTTAGCTTTTTGGGATTTTCATAGCTTGCTAGTTGCAGGTGGGGTGGTGCTTTGAGGTCCTTGTACCATTTTAGATATTCTTCCAGGCTAAATTCTGTGATGTTTTCTGGATAAAAATTGCCTGTGTGGGTGGTAATTTTCTTGCCGATATTTTCCTTGGCGTATTTTTCCCTTTCTAGGTAGGATATCCTTCTTTTGACGCAAGAAGTCCCTCCTAACATAAAAAGGGCGAAGATTGCGACTAGGGCAATTTTTTTAAGCTTTCTCATTAAAATCTCCCCTTATGACGAAGTCTCTTTTGAATAGGTCAAAAAGTATGGCGATATTTCCCAGTGGATTTACTAGGGAATAGATCACAAGTAGGCCTGCTAAGATGAGGAGTCTGCGCTCTTCGTAGCGTTTGATGGCTGTTGGTTTTTTCCTTGCTGATAGAGTTATTATTCCTATTAGGATGGCGAGGATGCCAAAAATTTTCTCAAAAATTTCCTTATAGTAGATGCCAAAGCCCACAATACCAGCTCCCATCAATATCCAAATTATTGACGAGGAGATGTTTATTCTATAATATTTTTTTAAGTTAGAGTTTTTCTTCCTTCTTCTCATTTTATAAATCCAAATTTGGATAAACTTTCATGTAGGTATCATCTCTGACGCCTGCCTTGTAGTCTAGGTAGCCTGCCATGGCTATCATGGCTGCATTGTCTGTGCAGAGGATGATATCTGGATAATAAAACTTTATATCTCTCTTGGTTAATTCTTCTTCCATCCTTGCTCTAAGCCTTGAATTGGCTGCAACTCCGCCTGATATGGCAAATTGTTTGTAGCCTGTTTCTTCAAGGAGGGCGAGGGATTTTTCTACTAGGACATCTACGACTGCTTCTTGGAAGGAGGCGGCTAGGTCTGCCCTGTTTACTTCTTCGCCCTTTTGCTCTAAGTTGTGGGCGTAGTTTAACACTGCTGTCTTAAGACCTGAAAATGAAAAATCATAAGAGCCTTTTTCTAGCATGACTCTTGGAAAATCTATGGCTTGTGGATTTCCTTCTTTGGCAAGCTTGTCGATTTTTGGTCCGCCTGGATAGCCTAGACCAATCTTTCTGGCAACCTTATCAAAAGATTCGCCGGCGGCGTCATCTCTTGTTGATCCTACGACTTCTATGTCGTTATATTCATTTACCTTGCATAAATATGTATGTCCACCTGACACAACTAGACACACAAATGGTGGCTCTAGGTCCTTATTTGAAAGGTAGTTTGCACAAATATGGCCCTTCATGTGGTTTGCTCCCACAAGAGGAAGTCCTGTGGCAAGGGCTAAGGCCTTGGCGGCAGAAATGCCCACCAAAAGCGAACCAATGAGGCCTGGTCCCTTGGTTACAGTTATTAAATCTAGGTCAGAATATGATAAGCCTGCCTCATCCATTGCCTTGTCTATCAAAGGATTTATAGCTTCAAGGTGCTTTCTAGAGGCAATTTCTGGCACCACCCCTCCAAAAAGGGCGTGGATATCAATCTGACTTGATATCAAATTTGTTAAAACTTCTCTTTCATTTTTCAAAATCGCAACAGAGGAATCATCGCAAGATGTCTCTATTGCAAGGGTGTAAAAATCTGTCATGATATAGTCCTTATCATATTGTAGGCGTCTTCGCCTGTTTTTTGGTAGTAGTTTTTCCTTACCGATTGGATTTTAAAACCGTATTTCTGATAAAGATTGACTGCGGGGGTGTTTTTGGTTGAGGCTTCTAGCCATATTTCGCTAGCATTAGATTTTTTGGCATTTTTTATAATGTGGTCTAAAAGTTCTGATCCTATGCCATCTTCCCTGAAGTCTTTATCAACTGCTATGGTGAAGATTTCAACCAAATCCGTTATACAGCTTATTATATAAAATCCAACGACCTGTCCGTCCTTTTCGTAGACGAAATGTTTTAGGAAGGAGTTTTCTTCGAATTCTTTAAGGAGCTGTTTTTTAGACCAGGGCTCGAAAAAGGCTTCATTTTCAATTTCGTATACCCTGTCGGCATCCTCTAGAGTCATATTTCTAATCACTTTTTCTTATACTCTCTTTCTGCCTGGCTCTTTCTCAGATAATTTGGGCTTATCTCGTAGAGAGGTTTTGCCTGTAAATTATCTTCTTGAGCTAATCTAATTAGGCCCCTTCCTATGCAATTATTTATATTAATTGGCGCCATTTTCGCTCTTTCAAACTTATCAAAGTACTTGTCATTTAAAAGGCCAATCATTTCTATTTCTAGGTTTTTTTCGTTTACGATTTTTGCTAAATCATCTATTTCATAGAGGTTGGCAGGGATGATTTCCTCGAGATTTTCATCATACAAGGCGGCATAGACCCTGGTAGATCTTGCATCTATCAAAGGAAGCTTCGCTCTAAGAGATGTTGACCCTGCTGCCATAGCCTTTAAGGTTGAAACTGTGATCAAATCCTTCTTTTCTACCTGGGCTAGGGTCTTGGCTATGGTCATGCCTATTCTAAGGCCTGTAAAAGAACCAGGACCTTCTGCAATTACAAATTTATCTACATCTGCCACAGTCATCCCCAAGAGTTTGAGGAGACTTTCTATCATTGGCACAAGACTCTCTGAGTGAGTCTTTGACTGGTTCACATTAAAATCGCCCAAGATTTCCTTATCATCTGCCACAGTCACAGTTGAAATCATGGTTGATGTATCAATTGCCAAGTAATTCATTAATTTCCCCCGCTCTTTTACTATCATCTAGGATTTGTATCTGCCTAGTGTCTGTATCTATCTTATCTATCTTTATATTAATCATTCCATCCGGCAAGTAGCCCTCGCCATTTTCCGCCCATTCTAGGAAGGTGATTGCCCCATCCGGGTAGAAATATGTCTCAAAATCTATATCCAAAAGCTCGTCCGGATCGGTAAACCTGTATAAATCTAAGTGGTAGATTGTCTTTCTTCCCTCATAAATATTTACAATAGCGAAGGTAGGTGAAGATGAATCGTAGATGCCAAATTCTTTGGCAATGAAATTCACAAGGGTAGTCTTACCTGCACCCATATCGCCGATTAAATTTATAACATCGCCCTCTTTAAATAGGGGTGCGATTTTTTTTGCAAAATTTTCTAAGTCGTTTAAGTTTTTTATAATCATATAAAGCCTTTCATTCTTAGTATTATACCTCTTTTTTTCTCCTAGGTAGCCTTTTCCCAGGCAAGGCAAACACAAAAAGCACCCATGCTAGGTGCTTTTTGTCAAACAGAATATTTTATTGGATAATAATGTAAGATATTTCTATCTTAGTTTTAAAATTGGTGAAACCCTCTTATAGATTAGGTCTGTAACTAGGGCTGCAATGGTGCCCTTGATTAAGTTAAATGGCACTATTGATAGAAGCATAAGGCTTACATAGGATTTAACTAGTGGGTTTCCTGGTACTTGGCCTGCAAAGGCGTTTAGGTCGATGCCCATTGCCTTACCGTAGGCTGGGAAAACTACAAAGGCATTTGATAGGGTAGCTATAGCTGTCATTGCGATAACACCACAAGCTAGAGCAAAGATTGCAGTTTTCTTGGTCTTTTTATTTTTGTAGATTGAAGCTGATACAAAGACAAAGCTTGCACCAACTATAAAGTTTGATAATTCGCCAACACCAACTGTTTGAGTCTTGGTTAGGTTAAGGATGTTTTTAACTAATTGGATTGCAACTCCTGCCCAAGGTCCCATGGCAAAACCACCTACTAAAGCAGGCACATCTGCAAGGTCAATCCTCATAAAAGGTGGAGCTATAGGAATTGGTAATTGGAAAAACATCAAGATAAAGGCAAGGGCTGCCAATATGCCAATTTTAACGACGCTGTTAAGTGAAATAGATTTTGTTTTATTCATAATACCTCCCATTGGGCAATAAAAAATGCCCGAATATCAGGGCACGAAAAAAGCTATAATATCTTCTTCCATCCAGACTATACTGTCGGTTTTGGAATTGCACCAAATCAGTCCGAAGACTCGCAGACTATAACTGCCGGTTAAGGAATTGCACCTTTCCCTGAAGAAGCAATGGTTTCCATTGCTAATATCTATTTGATTTCTACTATCATTATAATAATGATTTTGCTTTTTGTCAAGTTTATTTAAACGGTCATCAAAGAATCAATAGTCCACCTGTATCCCTTGGAGGTTACAGTCTCGATTGGTTCTAAATCTGCCTTTTTAAATTCTACACGTATCTTTCTAATATGTTCTCTCACTGATCTTGGAGTAGTATCCTTGCCTCTTTTGGCCATCTCTTTGACAATTGTCTCCTTTGATAAGACATTTGGCATCTTGTGGATTAAAATCGAGCATATTTCAAGCTCTGACTTGGTTAAGTCAAGAATCTTATTTCCAACCTTGAAAATACCGTTTGCCTCGTCTAAGGTACAAGTTCCCAAATCGAGTACATCTGTTTTTGATAATTCCTCTACCTTCTTGAAAACCTCGTCAATAAATTCCTCACGAGTGAAGGAATGGATTACAAAATCTTTATCATCAAGTTCCTGTTCATAAGGATTTTTTTGATACCTTTCTGTAAGGTAGATCACAGGGATATTTGTTTTTTGTTTTATGTATTGGATAAATTGAAGACACCTATTGTGAGTCATATCCACAAGGATCAAATCATATATACTACAATCTTTAAACAAAAGCTCGTCCATAGATTCTATTTCATCCACGACAACTTCATTTTTATCAAAGTGAGAGTTAATTAGACCAGAAACACCATTTTCATTTTCTATTGATGCTATTCTCATCTCTTCCTCTTTTCTAATAATACTCTTCTCTTATATCATAATATTTTTTTAAATTAAAGTCAATATATTTTTGAAAAATTTTGACCTGTCAATTTTATTTAAAACTATCTATAATTTTAAGAAAAAAGTATTAGATTCATTATAAATTTACACTGATTATAGTGGGCTCTAATAATTAATACCAGTGCGAATCATTTATAATTATTCGCAATAATCTACAATTTTTACAACTCGTAAAGCAATTAAAATAAAAATTGCAATATAATTTTAACAGAGATTGAGACCCTTGTCAAGAAAAAAAGAGGATTTATCCCGCCCACAATTATATGAGCAAGGATAAATCCCAATAATTTTATAGATAGTATTTTTTAATTACGTCAAGCTCGTCATCTAATTCATAAACAAGTGGTTGACCTGTTGGAATTTCAAGATCCATGATGTCCTCATCAGAAATCTTTTCAAGGTGTTTAGCAAGAGCTCTTAAGCTGTTACCGTGAGCTGCTACAAGGACAGTTTCTCCTTCAAGAAGCTCTGGAGCGATGCTATCGAAGTAATAAGGAAGTACTCTTTCTAGAGTAACCTTTAGGTTTTCTGCTCCTGGAACAACGTCTTTTGGAAGGTGAGCAAACATTGGTAGATGGGCTTGCTTTTCGTGTTCTTCTTCAGATATTTCTGGAGGAAGAGTATCGTAAGATCTTCTCCAAATATGAACTTGCTCATCACCGTATTTTTCAGCTGTTTCTGCCTTGTTTAGGCCTTGAAGAGCACCGTAGTGTCTTTCGTTAAGTCTGTAAGTCTTGCTTTGTGGAACATACATTTGGTCAGAATATTCTAATACATAGTTACAAGTCTTGATAGCTCTCTTAAGTACAGAAGTGTGGGCGTGGTCAAATCTAATGCCAGCTTCTTTAATCTTTCTACCAGCTTCTTTAGCCTCTTCTACACCTTTTTCAGAAAGGTCTACATCTACCCAACCTGTAAACTTGTTAGCGAGGTTCCACTCACTTTGTCCGTGTCTTACTAAAACTAATTTTTTTGTCATTATCTTCTCCTAAGTTTTTCAAAAGCTTCGTTTTCTTCTTGCTTCGCTTTAATAGCTTCGTTCCTATTTTCATCTAGACTATCTATCCAATTTAGAGCTTTAGCTGTGCCCTTAATGACACACTCTTGTGGATCTTCTGCAATCTTTGCCCTAATTTGGAACTTCTCTTCTATCCTATCCTTTAAACCGATTGTGTTAGATGCTCCGCCAGTTAAAATAATTTCCCTGTCGAAAATATCAGAAGCAAGCTCTGGAGGAGTTACCTCGAGAGTCTTCTTAATACCCTCCACAATTTTATCGATCTCACCTCTAAGGCAGTCTTTAAGCTCACTAACTGGTATATAAATCTTGGCTGGAAGGGCATTTGTAACATTTCTACCCTTAACCTCAAAAGAATCGTCAGCTGTAAGAGAATCTGCCGCTTCCTTAATAGCCTCAGCAGAAGAATCTCCGATCAAAAGGCCATAACGCTTCCTGATAAAGTCTTTAATCACCCTATCAAAAGAGCGACCTGCAGCATCAACTGACTTTGAAGCGATAATCTGACCCATAGAGATAACCGCAATATCAGATGTACCACCACCAACATCCACAACCATTGACCCCTTAGGATCTGTAATATCGACCCCAGCCCCAAGAGCTGCCGCAAGAGGCTCCTCAATGAGGTAAGTCCTATGAGCTCCAGCATTTTCCGCCGCCTGGATAACAGCGCGCTTTTCTACCTGGGTAGACCTAGCTGGGACACAAATTAAAAGGTCTGGCTTAAAAAGAGATTTTTTGACAGACTTCTTAAGGAAATAACTAAGCATCCTCTCAGTCGCCTTAAAATCAGCAATGACGCCCTCCTTCATAGGCAAAATGCAAGAAACATTCCCACCAGCTCTGCCGATAAGTTTCTTAGCATCACTACCAACCGCAAGGATTTCGTCAGATAGGACATCAATGGCAATGACAGATGGTTCATTTAAAACTATTCCTTTGTTATTAATAAAAACAAGCACACTTGCTGTACCAAGATCTATCGCAACCGACCTTCTAAATCTAGACATCTTATTTCCTTTTCTATAAATACTAATTTTTCTAAAGACCCAAGGTCTTTTTTCTAGGCTCAAAACCTTGAAATTTTTTTAAATTGGCATTTGGCCTTATAAATATATTATATTGCTTTTTGTGAAATATTAAACTATTTTATAAAAAATTCGTCCGAGACGAATCAATCTTTCTTTTCTTATCCTAGATAACTTATTTTCTTTTATAATATTAAGATTTCTTTATCTTTTATATTTTTAATCTAATTGTAGTTATTCTTCGTAATTTTATAAATTAGATTTTTATTCTACTTACAGTTGAATCTCCGTTTAAAGGAGAGGCCCGAGGGGGCTGCAGATGCCCCCTCACCCGCCTCCCCTTAAACCCCTCTCGGCTACACCCCCGAGCGGCTCCTTAAGCGGAGTGCGGATATAGAAGCTTGCCTTGTCGGCAAGCTTTTTTATGTAGAGAGAATTACCTTGTATAAGATTACGTATATCCCCACAGATTTCTAATCGTCGGTCACCTAAAAATCGCAAACTCGGCTTCGCCTCAGACAAGCGATTTTCTTTACGGCGACTTTGATTAGAAATCTTTGCTTGATAAAAGGGAGAAATGGTATCTAAGTTCTAGATTTTGCCAGGCTCGTTTGGCTTCGCCAAACATTGCTAAATAAGTTTTGAATTCTCAAACGGAGAGTTAAAAATTCCAAGGTCGAGTATTTTAAAATCCCAAGCCTCCGTTAAAAAAATTGCACTGACAGTTTTTTACAATTTACAATACAATATCTACTGTGAATTAATTTTAAAATAAAAAGTACAAGTCAGACGAGATTGCAATTTTTAGGAGGCTTGGGATTTTAAAAAGTTTGGATAATAATATTCTCAAACAGCGGCTCCGCTATATCAACAAGTTTGCCGCAGGCAAACTCCTTTTCCCACGAGAGTGGTCGCCCGGAGGGGGTAACGGAAGGGGTTTTAAAGGGGACCCGATGGGGGAACGTGCGAAACGTTCCCCCATCGGGTCCCCTTTCTACGAAGATTCAATTGTAAGTAAAAATTTCATTTAAAAGATAAATTAATATCTTATCTTGGATAAGCCCTAATATCTTTTAAGGTCTTGGACCTTATCTAATTTCTCCCATGTGAATCCATCTTCATCTTCTCTTCCAAAGTGTCCGTAGGCTGCGGTTTTTTTGAAGATTGGACGTCTTAGGTCTAGTTTGTCTATTATTGCTTGTGGTCTAAAGTCAAAGTTTTCTTCTATGATTTCTTTTAGTTTTTCATCGTCGTATTTGCCTGTACCGAAGCTGTCTACGAAGATTGCGAGTGGTCTTGCGACTCCTATGGCGTAGGAGATACCAAGTTCAAGTTTTTTGGCAAGGCCTGCTGCCACCATGTTTTTGGCTGCGTATCTTGCCATGTAGGCTCCAGATCTGTCTACCTTTGTTGCATCTTTCCCTGAGAAGGCTCCGCCGCCTGCTTTTGAGTAGCCACCGTAGGAGTCTACTATGATTTTTCTACCGGTTAGACCGCTATCTCCCTTTGGTCCACCTATCACAAATTTACCTGTTGGGTTGACGTAGATTTTGGTTTTTTCATCGATTAATTCTTTTGGAACTACTTCTTTGATAACTTTTTCTATGATGTCTTCACAGATTTTATCCATTGGAATATTATCTTTGTGTTGGGTTGATATTACGATTGAGTCAAGTCTTTTTAGTTTGTCGTCGTCGTATTCTACTGTCACTAGGCTCTTGCCGTCTGGTCTTATGTAGTCTAGGATACCTTCTTTGCGGACTGTTGTTAGTCTTTTGGCTAGGTCTTGAGCAAGTTTTACTGACATTGGCATATATACCTCTGTTTCATCGTCTGCATAACCAAAGACCATTCCTTGATCTCCTGCACCTATCTTGTCGTAGTCGTCATGGCTTTCATCGTATTCGCTTGCCTTATCTACCCCTTGGGCAATGTCTGGTGATTGACTGTTGATTGATGTTAGAACTGCTACGTTTTCGTAGTCAAAGCCTAGGTCGTTGTCTGTGTAGCCTATTTCCTTGATTGTTTCTCTTACTACGTCTTCTATTGGCACATAGGCTTCTGTGGTCATTTCACCTACTACTAAGACTAGTCCTGTGGTGGTGATACATTCTGCTGCCACTCTGGCATTTGGGTCTTGTTTTAAACACTCATCCAAGATTGCATCTGATATTTGGTCACATACTTTATCTGGATGGCCTTCTGTTACTGATTCGCTTGTGATAAATTTACGCATTTATTTCCTCCAAATATGCTATAGCTCTTGCTTCTATCCCTTCACCCCTGCCGGTAAAACCTAGTTTCTCGCTGGTAGAGGCCTTTACTGACACATTTTCTGTATCAGTTTTTAAGTGATCGGAAAGCTTTTTTACAATTTTTTCTCTTTGTGGGGCAATCTTTGGCTTTTCACAGATTATTACTGAATCTATGTTTCCAATCTTGTATCCTTTTTCATACATTTTCTCAACTACCCTATCTAAGAGCTCAATAGAATATATACCCAAAAATTCGTCGTCTGTATCAGGAAATAAATTTCCTATATCTGGTAGGGCAAGGGCACCTAGAATGGCGTCCATGATGGCGTGGGTTAGGACATCTGCGTCTGAGTGGCCCAAAAGTCCGACTTCGCTTTCAAATTTCACCCCGCCTAGGATTAGGTCCCTGTCTTTTACTAGCTTATGAACATCATAGCCTATGCCTACTCTCATTTCCTCCCCCTTATATAGCCTCTTGCGAAGATTATATCTTCTGCCGTTGTTATCTTTATGTTTGAATACTCGCCTTCTACGACCTTTACAGGTTCATCTCTGTCAAAAAACTCAAATAATTGGCTGTCGTCTGTGATTTTTGCTTCTGATTTGAAATACTCTTCGTAAAGTTTTCTTATTAATTTTGTGTCAAAGGCCTGGGGTGTTTGAATGTTGTAGACGTAGTCCCTATTTGGTGTGAAGTCTACCTCCCCATTTTCATTTACAACCTTTATTGTATCTTTTGATTTAGTTGCAGATATGGCTGCTTTGTAGCTTTCTATTTCTTTTAATACTCTCAAAAAAAGACCCCTAGATGCAAAAGGTCTTACCCCGTCATGGCTTAAAACAAGCTCTGACTTAGGATTTAGGGCTACTAGCCCCTTGTAGGTTGATTCTTCTCTGGAAGAGCCACCTGCAATCATTTTTATTCTAGGGTCTCTAAAAAGAGATAAAATCTCAGTTGCAAGGGGAAAGTCTATTTCCCTTACTACTAAGATTATCTCGTCAAATTCTTCTATATTTGTCACAGTTTCTAGAGTTAGCTCCAAGATTTTTTTGCCCCCTACTTCTAGGTAGGGTTTGTTTATCTCTGAATCCATTCTTGTGCCTGATCCTGCCGCTGTGATTACTGCTGATAAAAATTTTCCTTTATACATCTTCCGCCCTTACAAAGATCATCCTGCCGGCTGAGGTCTGTAGAACTGATGTGACCTTGGCCTTAATGGTCTTATCTATGAGGTCTTGGCCGTCTTCAACGACTACCATAGTTCCGTCTTCTAGATAGCCTACACCTTGGTTTTTGCCCTTACCTTTTTTGATGACTTCTATTTCCATCTTCTCGCCTGGTATTACCACGGGTTTTAGGGAGTTTGCGAGGTCATTTATGTTTAGGATTGGAATGCCCTGGACATCTGCAACCTTATTTAGGTTGTAGTCGTTGGTAAAGACCTTGGCCCCAAGATCTAGGGCAAGTTTTAATAGTTTTGCATCAACTTCCTTGATATCCTTGTAGTCCTTATCTAGGACTGTAAGCTTAATTTTCTTTGATTCCTTGATTTTATTAATTATATCAAGCCCACGTCTTCCTCTTTCTCTTTTGAGGTCATCTGGGGAATCTGCTATGTGTTGGAGCTCTTCAAGGACAAATTCTGTTACGATTAATTCTCCCTCAAGAAAATCTGTGTTTATTATATCTAAAATCCTACCGTCAATTATAACTGAGGTGTCTAGGACCTTTGGACTTGCTGTTAGGTTTGACCTATCAAAAAATTCTACGCTGTCATCTTTCTCTTCCTTTGCCCTAGTGACTAGGTTTAAAAGATCCTCTGAGTTTTTGAGGGCTAATTTCCATCCTAGATAACCAAAACCAATATATAATAAAATAGATAATAGCACAAAAAATGAATTTCCCATATATGGTAGGGAGAGTTTGGTTAATGGTATGGATATTAGTGTTGCTATCAAAAATCCCAAGATAACACCAATTACGCCTACTACTAGGTTGGCAGCTGGAAGTTTGCTGATTTTCTTTTCAAATTTCGACAGACTCACTGCCGCGCGTTTGGATATCGGATCTGTTGCAAAATAAAAAATAATTGCAAATAAAGCTGATGAAATGACTTTTGCCCACAGAAGTAATTTGCCGCTATCAGGGACAAGCCCAAAAGCGGCGTTAACTATTCCGAAGACTACTATGCCAAGAACAGCTCCGATTAGTATAAAAACTAATCTGATTACTCTTTTCATAAAATCTCCTTGTATAAGATAAACTATAAACCGATTGATTCGTCTATCATTTTCTCTGCTTCTTCTTTTTCTAAAGAACCTGCCATAACAAGTTCGCTTGCCAGGATTCTCCTTGCTCTATTTAGAAGCTTTTTCTCAGTTGTTGAAAGTCCCTTGTCATTATCTAGGATAGCTAGGTTTCTGACCATTTTTGCTATCTCAAAGATGTCGCCAGTTTTTAGAATCTCTTGGTTGTCCCTATATCTTTTGGTCCAATTAGAGTTCATCTCTGTTGGCTTATCGTCAAGGATTTCCAATACTTCAAAACCTTCTTCCTTGCTGATAATAAATCTTATGTTAGCATCTTCCATGTTGGATGAAGGTATTGATATGTCCATCTCACCTATGGGCATTTTTAGGATGTAATATTCCCTTTCTTCTCCCATAAATTCGATTTTCTCAATTGAATCAATAACCCCTGCCCCATGCATTGGGTAAACTATTTTGTCGCCTACTTTAAACATCATAACCTCCTAGGTTTCCTATATATATTATACCATAACTTTGAGATTACGCTTAGCTAATGGAACAGTATATCACAATCCGGGGCTAATTTCAATCCATAAGACCAGTTTTTATATTCACTCTTTGGCCTACGACATCAATTGTGCAATCTGTAGTCTTGCCACCAAATTCTCCATCTAAAGACCAAGAGACTTCTTTTTCTGTCTTTATTTTGATTTTCTTAACCTGTCTTTGGATAACTAGATCGCTTGATTCGCCTGCTGTTAGGGATTGGACTATTTTATTTAAATCTGCTATGGATTCTGGTTTCTTAACGAGGGTTACTTCGAAAAGTCCATCTGTAAGACCAACCTTGTCGTCAAAGAGATTAAAGCCTCCGATTGATACAGAATTTGATGCCATAAAGTGGATGAATTCACCCTCTATAAGCTCATCGTCAAATTCTATCTCAGCCCTATAAGAATCCATTGATTGGATTGGTAATAATTTTTTGATGCCTTCTACAATATAGGCAGAGCGGCCAATTCTATTTTTTACATCCTGGTCAGTTGAAAAACTAACATCTGATAGGGCACCAAAGGCAGCCACATAGACAAAGTACTTATCGTCAATCTTGCCTACGTCTATTCTTTTAACCTTGCCCCTTACAGCAGTTTTTGTAGCCCTTTCTATATCAGGCGATATATTTACAGTCTTTGAAAAATCGTTAGTTGATCCTGTTGGTATATAGGAAATAATTGGGTCGATATCTGCTTTTAAGGCTCCAGATACGGCCTCATCTAGGGTGCCGTCGCCACCTGATACTAGGATTTCGTCAAAGTCCTTGCCGTATTTTTCGACAATTTCCCTGCAGTCACCGGATTTTTGTGTGGCATAGATTGTAGGGAAAATCTCCTTTGATGATAGGTATTCAATTATCCAAGACAACTTGTCATTAATGGCCCTCTGGCCGGAATTTGGATTGTAAATAAATAACATTTTTTCCATAATTTTCATTCTTTCTTTATATATTTTATAGCTTGTGGCCTTAAATTGATGTTAAGGCTTAGACTTTTTTCTAGCCTATTGGTTTTGGCTAAAAACTTCTCCGTCTGTTTTATTATAGATAATAAAGCCCCTGATTTTTTCACCATCCGGACTGGCTTTTTTGGCTATTTCTAGGAGCCTATCGTCTTTTTCGAGGGTTTTTATAGGACAACCTGGCCTATAGAGAATATAGCGAGAGTCCGGATTTAGTCCTAGAGCAAAGTCCACATGGTAGTAGATTTGATCATAGACTCCCTCTTTTGTAGTAATCTTAAAATCTCTTAGGTCTACCTCATAGCGATAATCATCTATGGCCTTACTTATTTCAAAAATCCCTGTAAATTCTGAGGAGTGGATTTCTTCTCCGTGGTAATAAAGCCAGGCTGTGTCTGTTAGACCGTAGTCTTTACCATCTGAGGCGATTTTACCAAAATAGTCTCCCCTAAAGTGGCCATCATTTTCAAAGATGACCTTAGTTTGTCCGGTGTCTTCTCCGTAGGTCCTTATTAGGGTCTCGCCCTTTAGTTTTTCATAAAAGAAATTTTTTATAGTATCAAAATCAACTTCTTCGTACTCTTCATTTCTCTCTTTACTTGCAACTTTAGGATTTGACCCACAAGCAGTTAGGCCTAGTAGCAGGAAAGCGAGCAGGATTTTTTTCATATTTCTATATAGGCCCTAAAACCTCTGTCTTTATAGTAGGATCCTGGGGTGTTGTAATAAACAAAGACTCTATCGAAACGCCTACCGGCAAAAAGAGCACCGTCAGCTTCTCTAACAGGATCTGGAGTTTCAATCCAAGAGGTGGTTTTGTTGTCAAAGCTGGCAATTTTGGCAAGGGCTAGGTACTTATCTTCGCTTAAAAGTTTAACTCCCATGGCTTCTAGCTCTTCTTCTACTGAGGATATTGGAGCATTTTCCTTGCGAGCTTCCCTTGCCTTTTTGTCATAGCAAAGACTTCTCCTGCCCTTTGGGCTCTTATCAGCCAGGTCCACATAAACTAGCCCCTTAAATATGTCAAGGTCTACAAGGTCTGGCTCGCCACCTGTTTCTTCCATGGCAAAAATTGCGTCATAAAGGTCTAAATTATTGAGAATAGACGACTTAACAAAGTCCCATTTAATAGTTGGATGCCTATCCATATTTTCCTTAAATCTTTTTTCAAGTTTGTCAATAAAGTCTTTATCGTAATTTTCCACTAGCTTCTCCTTTTATTTTTCTAGTAAGTGTCTAAGAGCCTCGCCCGGAGCATAAAAAATCATGCGTGGTCCTGAGTATTTCATCACTTTTTTAATCTTCATCCTATGGTCCTTGTCATAGCAATGAATTTTGCATGATGAACAAGAGGGCTTGGCATCACCATGGGGACAGGCCTTAAGCTTATCTCCCACATAGGCTATTAAATCTGCCTTCTCGGCCTCTTCCTTTTTGTGCCTATCATAATATAGGTTAATCATGAAGGTGACAAGACCTAGACCCCTGTCGGATTTTTTCATTCCTTATTTTTTTCTGCTTCAGCAAGTTTCTTTAAGGCTTCCATGTCGGTTGGATCTTCGATACCTGCTTCTTTTAATAAATCGATAATAGCATCTGTTGATTCGCTAAGTTTAGCTGACAGATCTGCCATTTCATCTTCGATATCATCTTCTTGTTCTACTTCTACCTTATCCTTTTTGGGCTCATCCACATAATAAACCTTGCCTGTCTTTGGGTCAAAGCCTACTGTGCCAGATGTGTTGTCATTTATATCTATATCGTTTCTATCTTTATTGTCGTTTTTTGCTTCTAACATAAGAACTCCTTCTTTCTTTATAGTCCTATTTTATCATTTTTTCTCTATAAATTAAAGCTTTTAAAGACTAGCTTTAGAAAAATCGCCCTCTCGGGACGATTTTCCAACTTATTTTAATAATTTTTTTAAATATTTGCCGGTATAAGAGCCTTTAACCTTGGCAATCTCCTCTGGAGTCCCTGTGGCAACGAGCCTTCCCCCGCCATCGCCACCTTCAGGTCCAAGGTCAATTATATAGTCTGAAACCTTAATTACATCTAGGTTGTGCTCTATTACAACGACTGTATTATTTTGATCAACCAATCTATTTAATACTTCTATAAGCTTGTGTACATCAGCTGTGTGAAGGCCTGTGGTTGGCTCATCTAGGATGTAGAGGGTCTGACCTGTTGATACCTTTGCAAGCTCTGTAGCAAGTTTCACCCTTTGGGCCTCGCCACCGGATAATTCTGTGGAAGGTTGGCCGATTTTAATATAGCCAAGACCCACATCGTAGAGGGTTTGAAGTTTCCTTACTATTGGGAGGTGATTTTCAAAAAACTCGATGCCTTCTTCTACAGTCATATCAAGGACGTCTGCTATATCCTTGCCCTTGTATTTGACCTCAAGAGTTTCTCTATTGTACCTCTTGCCGTGACAAACCTCGCAAGGAACGTAAACATCTGGTAAAAACATCATATCAACCTTGATTGTGCCGTCACCCTTGCAGGCCTCGCACCTGCCGCCCTTGACGTTGAAGGAAAATCTTCCCTTCTTAAAGCCCTTCATCTTTGCCTGGTTGGTCATGGCAAAAACGTCACGGATATTATCAAAAACCTTGGTGTAGGTCGCAGGATTTGACCTTGGAGTTCTCCCTATTGGCGACTGGTCAATGGCTATTACCTTATCAATTTGGTCAAGACCCTTAATTTTTTTGTGCTTTCCTGCGTGAATTTTTGACTTGTTAATCTTCCTACTTGCCATCTTGTATAAGATTTCATTTACAAGGGATGATTTTCCAGATCCAGAAACTCCAGTCACAGTTGTAAGGGTCCCTAGAGGAAATTTCACGTCAATACCCTTAAGGTTGTTTTCCTGTGCACCAATTACTTCTATATATTTGTCAGAAGTCCTGCGTTTTTCTGGAAGCTCAATCTTTTTCCTGCCAGCTAGGTAATCTCCTGTAATAGAATTTTTAGAATTCATGATATCATCAAGGCTTCCCTTGGCGACAATTTCCCCACCGTGGATACCAGCCTTTGGACCGATATCGACAATAAAGTCCGCCGCCCTCATAGTATCCTCGTCATGCTCTACAATAATTAGGGTGTTTCCGATATCTGTAAGGTTTCTTAAAGATTTTATTAGCTTGTCGTTATCCCTTTGATGAAGCCCAATAGAAGGCTCATCCAAGACGTAGGAGACCCCTACAAGACCAGATCCAATCTGGGTTGCAAGCCTTATTCTCTGGCTTTCCCCTCCTGAAAGGGTTGAGGCCGCACGATTTAGAGTTAGGTAGGATAGGCCAACATCATTTAAAAACTTAAGCCTGCCCTTAATTTCCTTAATAATTAGCTCTGCGATATTTTCTTTCATCTCAGAAAGCTCTAGATTTTCAAAAAATTCGATGGATTTAGCAACAGAAAGTCGGGTGAGTTCTGATATATTTTTATCTCCGACTTTAATAGCCAAAACTTCTGGTTTTAACCTATCTCCATGGCAAACCCTACATTCCTCTTCACCCATGTATTCCCTAAACTTTTTCTTTTGGGAATCAGAATTTGTCCTTTGATATCTATCCCAAATATTTTGGATAGCCCCTTCAAAGATGCCCTTGTAGCGTTTTTTGCCTGAAAAATGAGATTCAAAAACAAAGGACAAGTCGTAGTCAGTTCCATATAAAATATCGTGAATTAATTCATCTGGCGCATCTTCTAGAGGTGCGTCGTGAGGATAATCGTAATGGTCCGCTATTGCTCTAATAACCTCGTAATAGTAAGTCCCCTTACCAGAGCCTGAATAGGGGTCAACAGCGCCTTGGTCTATAGAAAGACTCTTATCTGGCAAAACAAGGTCCGGATCGACCTGGAGGTGGAAACCAAGGCCGTTACATTCAGGGCACATCCCTATCGGTGCGTTAAATGAAAACATATTTGGGGTAATCTCAGGCAGAGAAACGTGGCCTTCTGGACAGGCAAGCTTAGATGATAAAAGCATCTCTTCGCCACCAATTACATCCACAATCACAAGGCCATCCGCAAGGCCGATTATAGTTTCAATCGAATCAGAGAGTCTTGATTCAATTCCCTCCTTCATCTTGATTCTGTCTACAATTACAGAAATATCGTGTTTTTTGTTCTTATCAAGGTCTATATCGTCCTCGATTTCATACCTCTCACCGTCAATAATCACGCGTACAAAACCGTCTTTTCTGATATTGGCAAGGGCGTTTTTGTGTTGTCCCTTCCTTCCCCTAATCACAGGCGCTAGAAGTTGAATTTTACTCCCTTCTGGAAGCTCCATTATCTTATCAACCATCTGGTCAACCGACTGGGCAACGATTGGTTTTCCACAAACCGGACAAAAAGCATCACCAATCCTAGCATACAAAAGCCTATAATAGTCGTATATCTCAGTAACAGTCGCCACAGTCGAACGTGGGTTTCTATTAGTAGTCTTCTGGTCTATGGAAATAGAAGGAGAAAGCCCCTCAATAGAATCAACATCAGGCTTATCAATCCCTCCCAAAAATTGCCTAGCATAAGACGAAAGACTCTCCACATAACGCCTCTGGCCTTCGGCATAGATAGTATCAAAAGCAAGAGTAGACTTACCAGAGCCCGAAAGCCCAGTAAAAACAATCATCTCATCACGAGGGAGGGTTAAATCTATGTTCTTTAGATTGTTAGTCCTTGCTCCTTTTATAATAATATTATTATTTTCTTTCATTACTACTTTTCCTCTCTTATTCAAAATAAGTTATTCTTAAAATTTATATTTTAGTGTTACTTGTTAATAAGTAATTATTGTCTTATTTAGTTTTTTTCTTCGTTATTTATATTTTATAGAATTATTCTACTTACAGTTGAATCTTCGTTTAAAGGGGGAAACCCTAGGGAACGTTTCGCACGTTCCCTCATCTGTTTCCCCCTTACACCCCCATTCCGTTACACCCTCCGGGCGACCCCTCGCGGGGGATATTGTGTTTGCCTTCGGCAAACTATTAATATAGAGGTGCCCTTGTTTTAGTTGAACTATCTTCTAACTTTTTTGACATTCAGTCGGCTAAAATTTGATAACTCGCTACGCTCAGACAATCAAATTTTTTAACGCCTCCTTCATTTACAAAAATACAAGGTCTTAAGTTTTTAACTCTTCGTATAAGAAAGATAAAACTAATTTAGCAATGTTTGGCGAAAGCCAAACGAGCCCAGCAAAATCTGGAACTTCGAAACTAATTCTCACTTTTATCGGACAAAGATTTCTAATAGAAAGCCCCGTCAAGAAAACTGATTGTTTGAGGCGGAGCCGAGTTATCAGTTTTTAGGGGCTTGAATATTAGAAATTTGTGGGGATATACGTAAATCAATACGAAGTCATTCTTCATACTAAAGAGGTTTGCCAAAAGGCAAACTTCCCCTTCCGCCCTCCGCTTAAGGAGCCGCTTATGGGGTGTAACGGAGAGGGGGTTCAAGGGGGAGGCCGATGAGGACCCATGCGGAAGGGTCCTTGGGCCTCCCCCCTTTTTACGGAGCAGCCACGTAAATGGCTGAGTTTTCCTATTTTACAAAATAATTTTAATAGGAAAATAGTTTTGAAAAACTTTTTCTAAAAGTTTTCCTTCATTTTCTTGATCTGATCTCTAAGTCTTGCTGCTCTTTCAAAGTCTAGCTCTTCAGCCGCCTTATACATTTCGCTTTCCATATTTATTAATATGGTTTCTACGTCTTCTCTGTTGAATTCTTCGATTTCTTCTTCTTCGGCTTTCTTAGTTATTTGGATTATTTCGCCGATGTTTTTCTTTATGGTTGTTGGTGTGATGCCGTGTTTTTTGTTGAAGTCTTCTTGGATTCTTCTTCTACGTTCTGTTTCGTCTATCGCCCTTTTCATTGATCCTGTAATGGTATCTCCATACATTATTACGTGGCCTTCTGAGTTTCTTGCGGCACGTCCTATTGTCTGGATTAGGGATGTTTCGCTTCTTAAAAAGCCTTCCTTATCGGCATCTAGGATTGTTATTAGGCTTACTTCTGGTATATCAAGTCCTTCTCTTAGGAGGTTGATTCCGACTAAGACGTCAAATTTTCCTAGTCTTAAATCTCTTATAATCTCTGACCTTTCTATTGTTTTGATGTCTGAGTGGAGATATCTTACCTTGATATTTTGCTCCATTAAATAGTCTGTAAGATCTTCTGCCATTTTCTTGGTTAAAGTTGTGACTAATACTCTTTCGCCCTTGGCTATTGTTTTGTAGACTTCTTCTATTAGGTCGTCTATTTGATTTTCTGTTGGTCTTACTTCTACATGTGGGTCTAGGAGTCCAGTTGGTCTAATGATTTGCTCAACAAGCTCGCCGTGAGTCTTTTCCATCTCGTATGGACCTGGTGTAGCTGATACGTAGACTGTTTGATTTATCAATTTCTCAAATTCATCAAATTTTAAAGGTCTATTATCAAGAGCTGATGGAAGTCTAAAACCAAAGTCTACTAGGTTTTGCTTTCTAGACCTATCTCCTGCATACATACCTCCTACTTGGGGGATGGATACGTGAGATTCATCTACCATGAGGACAAAGTCCTTTGGAAAATAGTCAATCAAAGTATATGGTCTTGACCCTCTTGGTCTTTGGGAAAGGTGGGCAGAGTAGTTTTCAATTCCTGAACAAAAGCCTATTTCTTTGAGCATTTCAATATCATATTTAGTTCGTTGCTCAATTCTTTGGGCTTCTAGGAGCTTGCCCTCGTTTTCAAATTCTTTTATTCTTTCCTCTAATTCTTTTTCTATGGTAACTATAGCCCTTTCAGTCTTCTCGCTGGTTGTGGCATAGTGGCTGGCAGGGTAAATATAGCCGTGGGAAATTTTTGAGATAACTTTTCCTGTTAGGGGATCAAATTCTGAAATCTGGTCGATTTCATCTCCAAAAAATTCAAGTCTGATGGCTTTTTGGTCAAAACCCGCAGGATAAATATCCAAAATATCTCCCCTAGCTCTAAAAGTTCCCCTTTCAAATTCCACGTCATTTCTTACGTACTGGACGTCAATTAGCTTTTTCATCACCTCTTCCGGGCTTATTTCCTGGCCAGGACGAAGGGATACGACTAGCTTTTTGTATTCAATCGGGTCACCTAAGCCGTAGATACAAGACACACTAGCCACAATGATTACGTCTCTTCTTTCAAAAAGGGCCATAGTTGCGGAGTGGCGCATCTTATCAATTTCGTCGTTTATAGATGAGTCCTTGGCTATGTAGGTGTCTGTTGCTGCAACATAGGCCTCTGGCTGGTAGTAGTCGTAGTAGGAAACAAAATATTCCACAGCATTGTCTGGGAAAAATTCCTTAAATTCTGTAAATAATTGGTAGGCAAGGGTCTTATTGTGGGCAAGAACTAGGGTTGGTCTTTGAACATTTTGGATAATATTGGCCATGGTGAAGGTCTTTCCAGAGCCTGTTACCCCCCTTAGGATTTGGTCCTTCTTGCCGGCAAGAATCCCGTCGCTTAATTTTTTAATCGCCTCGGGTTGGTCGCCCTTTGGTGAATAATCGCTTTTTAACTTAAATTCCATTTTATCCTTCAATCTATATCTCAAAAGCTTACGCTTATTTTTCTTCTTTATACCCTAGTATTATACTAGAATTTAGCCACTTTTCTATTGGTAAGAGTACGTCAAACTTCCTAAGAAGTTTACATTTAAAAATTTTCATATATAGTAATTATGTACTAGGGGTGCTGCCAACAGGCGGCTGAGATCATACCCTGAACCTGAATCCAGGTAATGCTGGCGGAGGTAAATTACGTATCCTCCCAGCAAAGTGCAAAGGAGGAATTTTTTTATGAATAATACTAATAGCAAGTGGTCAACAAAAATGATAGCCGAAGGCGGTGTAATGCTTGCCTTAGCCTTCATCTTAGGTCGTATAAAACTTTTTGAATTGCCTCAAGGTGGTTCTGTAACTGCAGGTCAGATGATTCCACTAATCATCTTTGCCATCAGACATGGAGCAGGCCCTGGAATAGTTGTAGGTGCTCTTTATGGTATACTTGATATGATGTTTGGCGGATCAATCTACCACCCAGTCCAAGCCATTCTAGACTACCCACTAGCCTATGCTTCACTCGGTCTTGTTGGTTTCTTTTCAAAGAATTTTGCAGCTAACCACGAAATCGCACCAGTTATCAAGGGCACCTTCCTAGGCGTATTTGCCAGATTTATCTGCCACGTCCTAACAGGGGTAATCTTCTTTGGATCCTACGCCCCAGAAGGCCAAAATGTCTGGTTATATTCAATAATTTATAACGGAACTTTCCTAGGAGTAGAATTTATAATCACCATTATAATCATCTACCTACTAAAAAACTTCATTACAAAAGATATTGCTAGATTATAATAAGCATAGAAAAACAGGAGTCAAAAATGATTCCTGTTTTTTTAAATTTTTATCCAAGATAAATTATCTTTTTTTTCTTATCCGAGATAAGTTATCTATCTTTTAAATAATTATTCTATTTACTATTGAATCTTCGTAACTGGGGAGTCCCAGGGGAACGTTTCGCACGTTCCCCAACGCGACTCCCCAGACCCCTTTCGGCTACCCCCTCCGGGCGACCCCTCTCGGGGGATAGTGTGTTTGCCTTCGGCAAACTGTTGATATAGCGGTTCCCCTGTTTATGTCGAACTATATCCAAACTTTTTTGACATTCAGTCGGCTAAAATTTGATAACTCGGCTAAAGCCTCAAACAATCAAACGCTCTCGGCCGCTAGGGCAATCTTTAAACGCCTCCTTCATTTACAAAAATTCTAGGTCTTAGGTTTTATAACTCTTCGTATAAGAAAGATAATACTCATCTAGCAATGTTTGGCGAAAGCCAAACGAGTCTGGCAAGTTCTGAAACTTCGAGATCATTTCTCTTATTTATTGGGCAAAGATTTCTAATCGAGGGTTGCGTTAAGAAAATCGCTTGTTTGAGCGTAAGCGAGTTTGCGATTTTTAGCAACCCAACGATTAGAAATCTCTGGAGATATACAAACACTAATACAAGGATGTTCTCTCTACTAAAAAAGCTTGCGAAAAGCAAGCTTCTGCTTCCGCCCTCCGCCAAGGAGCCGCTTGCGGGGTGTAACGGAGAGGGGGTGCAAGGGGGAGGCCGATGAGGACCCATGCGGAAGGGTCCTTGGGCCTACCCCTTGAAACGAAGATTCAACTGTAAATAGAATAAAAATCTAATTTACAAAATTACAAAGATTCAATATTAAATAACATAGAACATCACAATGTTAAAGTAAATACTAAAGCTTATTGAAAATAAGCCAACCTAATCTCTTATTTTAAAGGTTTTTGACCCAAATTTCACTATTAGGATATTAACAATAATTATAAATACAAGAATAAAGCCACCACTTGCCATCAAAATCATCTTATAATCCATATCTCTCACAATAAAAGCACCATATATGCAAATGTAGTAAACAACCATATTTACTAGGCCTGCGAGCTTGCTTACGCTCATTCCCTCCTGGTTGTAGGGTTGGATTAGGTAATATTTTGCTAGGGCAAGGCTTGTGAAAAATGTGGCCATCAGCAAAATATAGCCAAGAACGACCAAATTATTTATCCAAAAAATCTCTCCCTTATATGCCATGGCAACCATATATGTTATAAAAACTGCTCCAGCTGGAATCATGTTTATTGCAAGCATGGATCTAAATCTTAGCCTGTACATAGCTAGGAGCATCTCACCCTTCCTATAAAAGCCATAGGGCAAAAGGCCCTGGTCGCAGTTTAAATACATGGCATTTATAACCTTATCCTGCCTTGAGAGGATGTAGGTCAAAAAAGGCATGGCTCTGATTGTTAGCTCAAAAATCCCTTCTGTTGTTAAAGTTTCCTTAAAAACTGTAAAGAAAAATACTCCAAGTCCGATGGCTGGCACAGCTAGAGATTTTATTATGACTGGTTTTGTAATAAGCCTTTTGTGTCTGATAAAAAATAAGGAATTAAGAAAGGCAAGGCCCTTTTTCTTATAAAGTCCTTTTTTGTTTTTAACTTCTATATCCTTATCCTTTAGCTCGTAGTCCTTGGCTGCACTTAGGTCAAGGTCTTCTGAAGCCACATCGTATTCTTCTACAGATTCTTCAATAACCTGGTCAAAAGAATCAAATTTCCTAAGACCATTTAGGCCGTAGATGAAAAGAATAAGTGAAAATATAAAAATTATTCCAGTCGCAATTTTTAAATCAAAACTACCTGTAATAACAAGTCCCATAACAAGAACAGGGATTAAAATAATAAAGACAATTTGCAAAAGTCCATTGTCTAAGATTCCTTTTTTATGTTTAAGTTTATATTTCATCCAGAAAACCGAAGCACCGATTTCTAGGAAATAGACTCCAAGACTCATCAAAAGAGGATAAATAGGAGATATTTTTCCTATTAGGCTAAAAACTATAAGAAAAATTATAGTCCTTCCGATGAACCTCATGGCTGGTTTGTAATACAAAAACATATTAGCAGAAGATTTTGGATCTATATGGTATTGGGCAAAATATTTGCCAATTCCAGGCCCATTGTCGTAGATGAAATTGCTAAAAATCCCCGTCGCAAAATAGAGAATTACAGGCACCATAAGTCCCACAAGATAAGATGTCAATTCAGCTTTGCTTGCCAAATCCACCGCAAAAATCTCTCCACCAAAGATTTTAAAAATCCAACCATAGGTAATAGTTGTAAATAAATAGGTAACTAAAAAAGATAGGGCACAACCCAAAATTTGTTTTATAAGGACAAAAATTGGATAAAAGCTATACATTATCCCCTTTATCTCAAAAAACCTATACTTATCACCCAGTTTTTTTCCTATTAGAGGGAGTTTTCTTATCCCGTAAACCATGAGGTTGAAAGTTTCAGTAAGGGCAATTTTTTCGGCTAGGATGTAGGTCCTAAGATCTTTATTCATGGCCATTTCCTAAATGTTCTTTTTCGCCAGCTAAAATCGAAATCAATTTGTCCTCAAAATCTGGATCAGCCAGGTAGGAATCATCTAGGCCTGATAATTTTTTCTCTGATAAAAGGACAATCTTATCGCAGATATCCTTGGCAAGCTGGAGGATATGGGTTGAGAAAATCATGATGTGGTCCTTGTGGATTTCTCTGATGATTTTTTTCATCTGAAGAGAAACAACCACGTCAAGACTTGTAAGTGGCTCATCCATGAGGATTATCCTTGGCTTTAGGATCAAAAACATGAGCATTTGGATTTTATTTTTCATCCCTGTCGAATAGGACTGGATTAGCCTGTGGCTGTCTTCCTCGTCAAAATCAACTAAGCCAAGATAATAGTCGATGTCCTTTAAATCCTTGATATTTTCCCTATTGGCATCTATGAAAAATCTGATAAACTCGAAGCCAGTTAGAAATTTTGGCAAATCTGGCTCTGCCACCATCATAAAGACGTCGTCATAAGATACAGGAGTCTTAACTCCTTCTTCCTCTAAGTAAATTTCGCCAGCGTCTTTCTTAATAGCCTCTGTAATGAGCCTAAAAAGCGTAGTCTTACCTGCCCCATTTCGTCCGAGAAGTGCATAAACAGTGCCTTTTTCAAAGTCATACGAAGCATTCTTTATAACTTCCTTGTCGTCAAAGGACTTGGATAAATTTTCTATTACTAATTTCATATTATTCCTCAATTTCGTTTTATTTATAACTAATTATTTATATTTTACCGTTATTTAGTAAAGAGAAAATAAATTTCACCAATAGATGGGCATAAATTAATAAAAAAATCACCCAAAGCAAAGACAATCTAAACACCTTTACCGTACTAATTGTATTGACACGGCCAGAGGCTTCTCCACTACGGTCGAAGCGAGGGTTGATTGCCCGTAGTATTTATCAAAGTTTGACATTGTTGTGTATAACAGCATTAAATAAATACTTTGAGATTTAAGTATGGGTAACATTCCTCGTTTCGACTAAGTGAAGGCAAGCCCGTCGGCTCAGGGAGACCGGAGAAATCTCCTACGTACACTCAAAATCTGGCACAAGTCATACATTCGGCAAAATTTACTGATATCATTAGCCCAAAACTTATGAATATAAAGAAATAACTTATATATTCAACATTCTCTCATATACGAGATTCTCAACCTCCTTGCAAATAAAAATTTTTTTAAAAAATTTGACATTGTATTAAGGAGGCAGTACACTTGTATTAAGATAATAGTACAGCGATACAATGAAAGAAGGTATGTATGGATTTTGACAACAACCGACCTATATACATCCAGCTTTTGGAAGATTTTAAGATCAAAATCTCCACAGGCGAATGGCAAGCCGGAGATAAAATCGACTCAGTCAGAAACCTCGCCACAACCTACAAGGTAAACCCAAATACCATCCAGAGAGCCCTCACAGAGCTAGAAAGGGAAGGACTTTGTGAGAGCCAAAGGACAATTGGCAGGTTTGTAACAGAAGATGAAAAGAAAATAAAATCACTCTCTAATAGGGCCTTTACAAGCTTTGCAGATGATTTTATAAGTGGGATGGAATCTTTAAATATAAAAAAAGATGACGCCCTAAGGGATTTAAACGATTATTGGGAGGAAATATGATAGAGATAAAAAACTTAAGCCTCAAATATGGAGGTAGAGAAGTATTAAAGGATTTAAATTTAAACTTAGATAAGGGAAAGATCATCGGTCTTGTAGGAGAAAACGGCACAGGAAAATCAACCCTAATGAGAATCATCGCGGGTCTTGAAAAAAATTACAAGGGAGAGGTCCTAATTGATGGAAATAAGCCAGGTAGAGAAACAAACGCCCTCATCTCCTACCAACCGGACCACCTACCTTTCGACGATTACATGACAGTAATTGATATAGGAAATATCTACGAAAGATTTTATGACGACTTCGACTCAGCAAGTTATTACAAGATGATCGATTCGTTTTCTATAGCAAGAAAGCTAAAAATTAAGGAATGTTCTAAGGGAATGAAAGATAAGGTGCAAATTGCAGCAACACTTGCAAGAAAAACCGAGCTCTACCTCCTAGATGAGCCAATGACAGGGATTGACCCAAAGGCAAGATATGAAATGCTAAATACAATCATAGAAAATTTTAACCCAGATGCTACTCTTTTAATCTCAACCCACCTTATAAGTGAGATAGAAAAAATCTTAGATGAAGTAATCATCATCTCTGACGGAAAAATTCTCTCCCACAAGGCAGTTGATGAAATAAGAGAAGAACAAGGCCTAAGCCTTGAAGAATATTTTAGGGAGGTTCTCTAATGGGAAAATTATTTAGACAAATTTTTAAAGAAGACATAAAAAAGGTCATAGCCTGGATGCTATCACCTATGCTAATAGCAGCTGTTGGCGCTCTACTATATAATAGAACCAATTTCCGTCCAGTGGCCCTTGTTATTTTTGTAAGCATGGCAGTCATGACCTTTGCCCCACTTGTTTCCCTAGCAAGCCTAGTAGACAATGATAACGCTAGGTTTTATGGCAAAAAAGCCGCCTTTTATTCATCTTTGCCTGTAAGCTCAGAAAAAGTAACTGGCGCAAGACTCATAAACTACTTGATAATGGGACTTGTAATAGGAATTTTTGGCCTATTTAACTTTTTAACTTTCGCTGTAACATACCAAAGCGGCTTGGAACCCCTAGATATACTTAAAGCAATAGTTCAAAATATAGACTTTAATATCTTTATCAGCATTATTAAATTTGCAGTGATATTAGTCTTGTTTTACGCAATCTTTATCCTAATTATAATGGCAGCTACAACTCTTGGTGCATCAAGGCCTTTTAATAAAATGGGCAAGATTGGAGGAGTTATTCTCTTTGCAGGAATGTTTTTATTCCAAGGTTATATATATGTTAAATTCATAAACGTCCTTGGAAACACAACCCTAATCAAATTTAAGGAATATTCAAAAGGCACAGCCACCTTTACTATAAACATGCTAGATTTAAACTGGTCATCCTTTGCAATTATAGTCCTTATTTTAGCAATCTTTGCCCTAGCCTATTTCGCCCTAACAAATTATTTCCACAAGGAGAAAATCTCTGTAGAATAAGGAGGATCTCATGTTTAAAAAATTAGTAATCAGCCTAGTTTTATTGGTAATCGCCGTCTTTGTCTTTATTAGATTTGCATTCTTGCCAACGCCAGAATTTTTGAGAAATCAAGAGGTTGATGGGGTAAAAATCGAAGTTCAAATCTCAGATGATGATAGGAGTCCAATCATAAGAACCTATACAAAAGAAGAATTTGATACATTCGACCAAGAAAAAATCGACAATATCGAAGACGACGTAGACGGCAGGGTAGAAGGCGACCTGCCAGCTATCCACCTTATAAAAGATAAAAAAATCTATGTATCTTTCTACAAGGACGATAAAAGAATTGACCCAGAAAAAGCACATATAAAGATAACCGCCCACGCAGCAGACTACAGGGATCCGATAAAGAAAAGGAAAATCGAAGGAAACTTCACAAAAGAAGCTGACAAAACCTACACCTACGCCACAAAAAGATACTCCACCCAATACGAAAAAATCTTCGTGGAATATCTCCAGTTTCAAATCTCTTATACAATTGATGGCAAGGACTACGTTTCAATCTTCGGCACCTTCCAGAACAACGCCGATGAAGACACAGACTTCTTTGAAAACGAAGATCTAGACCCACCAATCCCTCCAGAAAAATGAAATAGTAAAAGACAAAATAAAAAGCCCCCAGCGGGCTTTTTGTTTTGGGAAAATTTATTTTTAAAGACTCTTATTTACCTATACCTTTGTATATAGTCTGCTAGAGATTCTGCTATTTTCTTTACCTTAACATTAGGCTCTGTCATATAAATTAGGCCAGAGGCGTCTTGCCAAATCACAATCCCGTCAATATTGGCTTCCTCAATCACATAGCAAGAGGATTTTTTTGGATTATCCTCCTGGTTACTAATTGTTACATCCACAACATTTAAGCGGGGATCTTCACAGATGCCAGTTAATTCGTGCCCATCAAAACAAGCAAGGCCTATTTTTCTAAGATAGGTTTTGTAATCATCTGCAAACTTAAGACCAAGCTTTTCCTGAGCACTTTCTATTTCTGTATCAGTCCTACCAGTCCCACCTATAAAGTCTGGTGTATTTTTTAAAGTTTTAATAATGTCATTCATACTTATAGACCCCCATTTTCCACTGCTTGCTTAGCTAGATCTTTCCAAAACTCTTTTTTAATTTTGGCAAAAGCAGCTCTATCAATTTCGGATGCTTTATTAGATACGTGTAAAATTGCATCATTCCCATGGTGTTGAGCTTGTGTGAGTACTGCTAATGGCGAATCAGGTTTTTGTCCAATATGATGGAGCTCATAAGGCTTTCCTGTTGCAGCTTCTATAGGAGAAAGGTTCTTATCTATGCGGTCTAAATTAGTAACTATAGTCCCATCAGGCAACTTACTTTTATAATTCCAGTCAATGTTTTGAACAAGGGCATCACGGCCATTAACCTTGGTATTTTTTAAATTTGCTTTTTTATAGACCCCATACTCCTCAAAGTTGCGAAATTTGGAAATGACTTCCATAGAATACTTGGATTCTTTTTGGGCAAGGGCAACTTCTTTCATTGTTATCCCATTTTTACTTGCCGATTTAAGAACGAAAGCTTCCTTAGCGCCCCCTGTCACGGCCCCTGTAATAGCTCCCCACTTGAAGCCCTCACTCGCTGCTAGGGCTGCCGCTTCCTTACTTTCCTCAAAATCACCAGTTTCAATTCCTCTTACAAGACCTGCTGACAAGCCTCCAAAGGCTGCAGATGATGCAGCAAATTTTGGGGCAGTCTTTGCTGATGCAGCAAAAATCATACTTATATGAGGTGCACCTACTCCAGCAGAGACAGCAGAAACTGTCACACATACAAGGATGACACCTGTGCCAATAGCCACATTTTTAATCATGGTTTCAGTTGCCTTATCGTCTATCGACTCTAGTTTCTTAACGGTAGTCTTGCCATTATCTCCTAGGGTAAAGATGTAAGGTTCTCCCTTAAACACATCATTTAACTCATCCAAGGTGTAGCCAAAATAGACATTGGACCTAGAATTAAAGGCAATTTCTTCGAGGTATTCCTTGGAAATATAAACCGAGCTAACATTTTCTACAACATAGTCTTTACCATCAAATGCATCGATGGTTTCCCTATAGACAAGGTCTTCTACCTCAGCTAGGAGCTTTTTATCGCTTAAGGAGTCAAAGTGAGGCATATCATCTACAAGGTCTGTTGAATCGGATTTTTCATTATCTAGAGGAAGAGTCTCCTGTTTTGTAGAAGATTTTTCTATATTAGGTCTTACGCATCCTGTAAGGGCCATTGTTAGGGCTAGGATTAGGGAAAATATTCTTTTAATCATTTTTCATCTCCTTGATCCTTTTTCTTATCTCCTGCTTTCTTCTTTTTATCTTTTTTCTTAAACAAATACCAGAAAAAACCACCAAGAATACAAGCCCCTATCCCGATGATTATAGGAAGAGGAAAGTCCCTATCGTCTTTTTTATTAGAAGAATCCGTCATAGCCTCATTTGGATTTTCTCCAGGAGTATTAAAATCTTTTTCATCATTCTCATTTATAGTTTCTTCTACGCTTTCTTGACTGCTGTTAAGCTTAATATTTCCGTCATCAGAAATTTCCGCCCCCTCATCTACCAGCTTATTTATTTCTGAAATATCAAGCCCTGTTGTCATGTGAGATTTTAAAACCTTATTACTACCCACATAAATCTTCTTAACTGTAGACTGACCGGTATATTGGTTTGATACAGTTATGGTATATATTCCCTCGTCTGTGTATTTTTCACCATCTCTAGCAGGCCCGTTAAAACGCGTATCTTCCACAAGACCATCAGCCCCCTCTGTAAGAGTCTCTCTTTTAAGATGAACTTTAAGATAGCGTGACTTTGCCAAATCAAGATAAAATCCATTTTCTGTCACAGCCTTGTTTGTAAGCTCACTTCCTGTCTCTAAATCAAAAGGATAAACCATACAGTTACCATTTCTAACAGAGAAGTTAAAAAAGATTCTATAGTGACCTTTCTTGTCAATTAACCTATTATCTGTAATCTCGTAGTCTAAAGCCACTTCATAGTCGCCTTCTTCAAAGAGGCTAACTTTTGTATCAGCGCCAAGAGAGGTATTAGATTCTAGATAATTTGTATAAATAGTTGGCTTTTCCTTTTCGTTTTTGTAGTCTGTATAACGAATAATTAGCGCACCACGACCAAAATCCATAGTAGGAGTTTCAAAATACTGGTCGCTTCCCTCCCTATCCGCAGTAATAGAAAGCTTATCACTTCCATTTAGCTTATTGATATCTTGGTTCAAACGAAACCACAAGGTCACCTTATCACCGACGTTTTTCAAAAATACCGTATTTCCATTAGCATTTTCAATCTTGTCTGTATAGCCACTTACAAAAAAATCTCCTAGGTCCCAGCCATAATGAGGATCAGCCTTGCCGATACTTTTCTCCCCAGCATAGGTATCAAAATCATCTACTCTAACCTTAGATCCGAGCTTGTAGTTTTCCCTAGACTCCTCTGTTTTTTCACTTCCTGCGTCAGAATAAGCGTAAAACTCATAAATTTCTGCACACTTTTTATAATCGTACTTATCTCTATTTATAAAGAGAATCTTCTTATCTTCAGTCTTTACGCCCATTTCGTAGGCTACAATTAACCTATAATAGCAACCATTTATTAGCTCCACATCCTTAGTTTCATAGATTGGCTTTGTCCTTATTGGAGTCTTTTTAAAAGCATCAGTGATCTTCGCCACATCGACCCAGTTCATCCTATCTTTTGAAGTTTGAAGAATTATTGCACCAGATAGAATTTTATCGTCAAGCTTAATATCGTCGATCTTTTTGTCCTTATCCTCGACAATATGCCAAGAGTCCTCCTTGGCCTTTAAAAAATTGTCCCCATAGTTATAGAATAACTTCAAACTTCCATCACCAACTTCATAGGCAGGGATTTCATCTTTTGTAGTCACATTTGCTACATTTCCGCCTATAAAGAAATTGCCGTATGTATTGTTTTTATCTGTAGTAGAATACTTTTTAGTCTCAGAAAATTCATAATGGCTAGCTTTGTCAAAACTATATATTCGTCCTGAAACTTCTGTCTTAGCATCTGCTGCAAAAGCTCTAGGCATAAAGACACTTAAAACCAAGGCTAGAGCCATGGCTATGGCAAAAATAGGCCTTATAGCTTTACCTATTAAATCTTTTTTACACATCTATCTTCCCTCCTATACTAAGGTTTTGCCACAAACTCTCTTATATTAAGAGTTGTAATTTTTGCGAATTAATACCTAAGATATTAAAATGGTAAGACCCATAACAAGCGAAAGTGTCTTACCATGCAAATTTCTTAAAATATTACAAACTATAGGCTAAATTTATTACAAATTCCAAAGCAAAATACCTTTTAAAACCATTTCTAATTCCTTACGGTCTCTTAAATTCCCTCTAAATTAGAAACTTCAATATAAAAGTCCTGGCCTTGGTAGGTTACGTAGACAAAGCCGTTTTCTTCTTCTTGGAGTGCCTTGACAACTGAATCTTTTTCTAGGGTGTCGAAGGCTGTTTCTTTGTCGGCTTCTCCGTATATTTTGCTATCCTTTATTAGTCTATATGATAGGTCTATTCCTATTTCATCTTTTACTTTCATCCCAGTCGCTGGTCGGGTTTTGATGTCTTGTTTACTGTAAGAATCTTCCCTCCCACAGGCTGCAAGTACTAACAAAAGAGAAAAAATCACTAACTTATTTATGGTAGACCACCCCACAATAGCCTATGCCAAGCTCTCTTAAGTCTGAGATTGCCTTGTCTAGGTCATTTTTCCTAGTTTTCTCGTCAACTAAAATCACTTCCATATCGCAAAGCCTAGCTGTAAGGTATGGGTCAGATGTTTTTAGGGATTTTTGGTCGATTAGGATATAATTATAGGCATTTTCTCTATTAACAATTTCTCCAAAAAATTCATTGCTGTCAAGGATTTGATCGCTCGCCTTTTCTGGTAAGGCTAGGTAGTCAATAACGCCTTTCCTTAAAACCTTGAAAGAATTGACATCGCTTAGGTATTTACCTTCGATTTCTCCCTTGTTTTTGCTATCAACAAAAAGCACACCATTAGCAAGGACAAGACTTTCTGCGAGGTCTTTAGCAAGGTCAAAAGAGTCAGCTTGTGCAAGACTTGTAAGACCAACCACTCCATTTTGAAGCCTATGGTCGATTTTTGCCTTTATCTTTGAAATCTCATCACTAGAGCCTAAGACATCTAGGTCAAGGGCTCTTAGATCATCTTCGTCAGCTATATTATCAGACAAAAGAGTCTTGATTATCACAATGACAAGACCTAAAATCGCCCCTGCGATTCCTGCTACTACCGAAAATATAGCTAGTTTTTTCTTTGAAGCCTTTTCAACTAAAACATCGTGTAAATATTCTAAGTTATCCGCATTTAAGTAGTCATTTGCCATACCTCTAAAGTTTTCTGCAATAAGCTTTAGGGTATCTTCCGCTCTAGCTTCGTTATTATCATTATAGGTCAAAGTTATTAGGCCAGCTTGAGGATTTACCTCAAAGTCAGACCTATCCATGATTTCCTTGTAATCAAGGTCAGAACCACCTTTTTTAAGCTCACCTGCAACCCCTTTGTAAAGATCAGGTGACTTTATAATCTCAGAATAAATATTGGCAAGCTTTTCATTTAAAATTAGTTTGTTGTAAGATATTTCCTCGCCCTCATCAGCTGTAGCGATTAATACAGCTGATGCTTCGTATGATCCGCCGACTTTTTTTAAACCTAGACCTAAAACAAGGCCAAAAAGTAGAAGGGCTGGGACGATAATTAGGGCAAGATTTCTCTTAATCCCGTCAATTAATTGGTAAGTTGTAACTTTTCTCATAAAAACTCCTATCTATCTCAACGACTCAATGGCCATTGGATTTGTAAAGAAAAAATCATAATCCGGCGCGCTAATTGCAATATTTAAAGCATAAGGAAGTAAAAATACTACTACTGATAAAACTAGCAAAAAGGCCGCGAGGCTGTCTTTGTATTTTAATTTTTTTACCATCATTGGTATATAGAACATCTCCAAAACTGCAAAGTAGGATGAAAATCTGAAGGCTATGGCTGTTGATGACCTAAAAACAAGCATAACGCATAGGCCAAAACCCATACCCTTGACAGAGGCCTTGGCCATCCTGTCATCCTCGAAATGTTTTTCGCTAAGGTACATAATTGAAACTATAAACAAAAGGAAGAAAAATATTATCCTAGGATCGTAAAGTTTCATTCCATAAGCAAATTTACCCTCAAAGGTGTAGGTTACAATCTTTCTAGCAAGTCTTGAAAGACCAACTCTTGAGAAAATATTTGCTGCAAGGCCAAAAAACACCTTGGAAAATACTGACACCACAAGACTTATAAAAACTATAATACACTTCGTAATATTTGAAAGGTCAATTTCTAAATACAACAAAAATGGTAGTAAAATCACAGCCGACTTGTGGAAGCTAATGGCTAAAGCAAGGGCCAAAAGACTTCTTATCCTGTTTTTTTCGCTTGCTTCATAGATTGCTAAAAGCCCTAGCCCAATAGCTGTGGCAGTCCTTGATGTTTGCATATCAAATTGCAAAAATACAGGCAAAAATATTAGGGCCGATAAAAATGGGTTGGCCGATTTTTTGATAACCACATAGGTAACAGGCGCTATTGATAAAAAATTCATAAGGGCAATCACCCACTGGCGCGAGATACCAAGGAGGTTAACAAGGTAGGAAGCAAACCTAAAGGAAAATTCGACCGGGTAGGAAAAATTTAAGACCTTAGAAAAATCCGTCCCAATATCCTTGGCAAACCACAAATAGTTGTAATAATCAGCGTCCCCCGATCCCCTAATAGCAGCAAAGACAAACATGATAAAGAACATAGAAAAAGCCGCAAGGTTTTTTTGATATTTAGTTTTAAAATCTATTAGGCTAAAGACTAGAAATAAAAGTAGCTCCAGCACAAAAAATAAAAAAAATCCCATAAAACTTTTTCTTTTTAGGGGGCATCCCCCTAAGACTCCCTGATTTGATGTGGTACAAGAGAATATTTCTCTTGCACTCTTATTCATTAATATATCATAAAAAGTTGTTTTATCCATGATAAATTAATTTTTTTATCCGAGATAAATTATCTTTTTTCTTATCCAGGATAAGTTGTCTATCTTATATGTGATAATTTTATTTACTATTGAATCTTCGTACTAAGGGGAGGCCCAAGGGACCTTCCGCAGGGTCCCTCACCCGCCTCCCCTTAAACCCCTCTCGGCTACACCCCCGAGCGGCTCCTTATGCGGAGTGCGAATGACGAAGCTTGCCTTTTCGGCAAGCTTTTTTGTGTAGAGATAACTACCTTGTATAAGCGTTCGTATCTCCCCAGAGATTTCTAATCGTCGGGTTGCTAAAAACTGATAACTCGGCTACGCCTCAAACAATCAGTTTTCTTGACGCAACCCTGGATTAGAAATCTTTGCCCGACAAAAGGGAGATTTGGTCTCGAAGTACCGACAATTACTAGATGAATTTTTCATTTTTATAAAGATTCAATAATAAATAAACTTATTATTTAATAGATAAGTTCAATCTCGGATTGATCTCCCAAAATATTTTACTTTATCTTTACATTTCTTTATTTTTGCTCTAACAATCTTAAGCTATTATATAAATGAAAAACAGATAGCTATCAATGACGTACTCTTCCTTAATAAACTGTTTTTCATTTACAAAAACTTACCCTCAGTTTTTGTTGGCTAACATTTTTGATATGATTCAAAAAGCAAAAAATCCACCTTTCCCGGGTGGATTTTTGTTTTAACTTCTTTTATAAGTTTTCCATTCCATGTATAAAAAAGCTAGGTTCATTATTATCATTAAGATTCCTATACCAAATAATAGAGGGTTAAATTCTTTTACTAGGCCTCCTACATTTCTCTCTAGGGATTGGTAGATAAATAGCATGGCTAGTGTTAGTTGGAGGATATAGAATATAACTCTTTTTTTGAAGGCTTTTTCCTTTTGCTTATTTTTCTCTTTCATGGCTAGCTCCTTTCGCTTCTTTCCTTTATTATAGCACATTTTTGGGGATAAAAAAAGATGGGCCCCTGCCCACCTTTTAAGTTTTTATCTTAAAGATACTTTTCCATAACGAGTTTTCGCTTTTATGCTCAATTTTGCCTCGTCTGTGGATGTTGATAAGTCATATCCTTCGTCTGTTTTTATTTTATTTTGGTATTTTTCTGTAACATTTACTGCAGGGCTTTCTACAAAGGCTTTGATGTTGCCGTCATATTCTGCTGTGTCTATTACGATTGTGCCGCTTACAGTTTCTAGGTCTATGTCTGTTGTTTCCTTGATATTATACATTCTAATTGAGCCTGATCTAGAATCTGCTGCGATTCTATCGCTTTCTAGGCCATCCACTCTGATATTTCCGGAAATATTGTCTACTTCTACCATATCTCCCTTGATACCAGCTAGGTAAATCGCACCAGATACATTATCAATGCTTAAAGCGCCTTCGATATTTTTGATGTCTATCTTGCCGTTTACATTGTTTATATCAATAGCAGCCTTGCTGTTAATTACCATTATTTTGCCATTTACTGAGTCAATATTTAAGTTTTCAAAGTCTGTGTCTGCTATTTCTACTCTGGCATTTACTGTACTGATGTTTAATTTATCATAAAAATCTTTGCCAAGTTGAAGTCTTAGTTTTACACTTGCACCAAGATTTTTATAAGAATCATTTTCTTCTATATTTAAAACATTATCTCTTATTTCAACTGCGAGGTAGTCTTCAAGGTTGCTCTTTTTAGAAAATACGTCAGATGAAATGATGATTCCTGGCTCTGTTGCCTTTTCTACTAAGATTTCCCCGTTTACAAGGTCAATATTTATCTCGTCAATATCGTCATCTACTCTCACATCTTTGTGGCTGTTTACTTCGCCTTTTAGGTTGAAATTGTTGATATCAAAGGCTTGGTCTAGGTCTATTGCAGAAATTGCTTCAGTTGCTTTTTTCAAAATATTGTCAACTGCGGAAGTAACTTTGCCAGCAAAATCACTATCTCTTGTTTTTTTATCGCCAATTGCTGCAAGAAGGTCACTTGCCTCTTCGACTGTGATTTTACCTTCCTTAAGCATGTTTAAGATTAGTTGTTTTTCTTCAGTCATTATTTATCTCCTCTAGTAATTCTTTGGCTTTTTCTGTTGTAATCTCGCCATTATCTAGCATATTTAGGATATCTATTCTGTGGGATTTTTTATCAACCTTACCACCAAGCTTAGCTACTATTTTATCAATTCTATTTCTAACTGTAGGGTAGGAAATACCTATTTCTTCTCCTACATCTTTGATTGAGCCTCTTTTTTGTAAGAATAATTCGATAAATTCCTTATCTTCCTTATCTAGTCTTGAAAATGAGTCTACTTCAAACTCTCCGTGTACTTCTGTATAACAATTATTGCATCTATATGAAGTGATTACCATTTGGTCACCACAATTTGGACATTTATTTATCATAAGAACCTCCCTTTTGTCTAAATTATACTATGGCCCTTGATATTTGTAAAGTGAAAATTGAATATTTTAAGTTTTTATTTTAAATATTTTAATATATGAATTTTATTTTTAATATTAGGCAAAGAAAAAGACCAGCATAGCTGATCTTATAAATAGTCCTTATCCCAATAAGATTTTAGAGTCCTTGATATCCAAACTATAGTATTTATCATAAACCCTGCTCCATAGGCCATTTGCACTAGGGCAGCGAGTATTGCTAGGTCTTTGTTTGTGGCATTAATCTTTATTAATCCCGGAATAAAAAGAACTATGAAAAATGCAATCATCCATTTGATAGTAGTTTTAAGATTTTCCCTAAAGTCTGGGTAAATTAGTCTTTTATTTTTATATTTTTTCTTAAAATTATCTCGTCTAATCTTGTATTCTTCGCGCTTATCGCCTTCTGTTGTGGATATGAACCCTGCATAGTAGTGGTCCATATCGCTTACACTACTTGTGTATTTGCGAAGCTTAATCGCCTCTTCTTCGCTAAATTCTTTAATCAAAATCTCCTTGGTTATAAGAGCCTTTGACTTATAGCCATATCTTTTTTCTCTCAAAGCCTTGAGATCTTCAATACCTGAAGCTTTTTTGATTAAGTTAAGTGTTTCATTTTCATAATTTTTTATTAACCTCATTGCTCCTATGACTGTGCCCATAATTATAAGGATAATTAAAATCTGACTTATAATTAAATAGACTTCGTTGTCGCTTTTTACGACAAAATAGCCACTTATAGCAAAGGGTACAAAAAATATTAGGGTAATTAGCCCTGTTAATTTTAAAATTGATCTCATAATTTCATAGCCCTTTCGTAAAGCTCGACTAGCCTTGCCCCAGTCTTTTCGATTGACTTTTCTTCTGCTCTTTTATAGGCGATTTCAGATAGGTCTTTTAATTTTCCTTCCAAAATCCCTTTGATTTTTTCTTCAAAATCTTCTATGGTTCTTCCCTTATATATATTTTCTTCATCGGTAAAACCGTCTTCAAAAATTTCTATATCACGAATTAAGATTTGTGCCTTAACTGCCAAAGCCTCTAGGAGAACTATGCCCTCAGTTTCTTCGTGGGTTAAAAAAGCGTAAAGGTCAGATCCGGAGTAGGACTGTCTTAAATCTTCGCTTGATACATACCCTGGTGTGTGGAAGTTTTCCGGTGCATTTTCAATTTCCTTTTTTATCTCAGGACTCATTAGGGCCTTATTGAGTTTGCCAAACCAGACAAATTCATATTGGGGAAGTCTTTTAGCAAGCTTTATAAAATCGTCAATTCCCTTTCTTTTGATGGGAAGACCTACAGAAATAACCGACTTTTTTTCTGGATTTAAGTCATATTTTCTGTAGAAAATTTCCCTGTCATTTGGTCTTTTTCTCCAAAAATCAAGGTCAATACCATTTGAAACCACTTCAATGGGACGGTCTAAATTGTATCCTTTCAAGATATTTTTCGAATACTCTGTAGGAGTTAAAACCATATCGCCTTTTTTGTAAGCATGAATCAGCCATTTCTTAAAAAGCGGAGCAATTTGGTTTGAAAATATAAAGGAATTTTTAAAGTCTTCCATGGTGGAATGACCGTGGTAGATAACTTTTTTGCCCATTTTTTTTGCCTTACTCGCAAAATGAACCGAGCCTAACAGAGTAGTATTGATATGAACTAGGTCAAAATCATCGCTTTCATCTAGGGTAAAATCACAACCTACAAGCTTAAGAGCCTTTATTTGGTGGTCTATAGCCTTGCCCACGCCAGACTCCTTCACAGTCTCATAGTCTTTTGAATATACTAATACTTTCACGTTCGTATTCCTTAATCGCAAGCTTATAAGAGGCTAGGCATTTTGCTCCAAAAGTCGCCACAGAGAAATTCTCTATTGCGTAGTTTCTAGCATTTGTTTCTAAAAGTGCTTTATATTCTGGGTCTTTAAAAACTCTATCAACATATTTTTCAAAGTCTTCATAATTTTTATACTTAAAACCGTTAAAACCGTTTTTAATCACTCCGTCAAGAACAGCATCGTCCCTACAAATGGCGATAGTCCCGTTAGAAAGAGCCTCGTAGTAGGTAAGTCCCTGGGTTTCTGATGTGGATGATGTGACAAAAATATCTGCCGCCTGGTAATAACGGTTGACTTGGTTTGAATCAACCATGCCCGTAAAGATAACCTCTTTAGAGATTTCTTCCGCATCTTCCTTTAAGGTAGACAAATATGGTCCACCACCAACTATGTAAAGCTTAATATCATTATCTTTTAGCCTATCGTAGTAGGTCATAATTTCCTGGATATTTTTCTCCGCACCAAGCCTGCCTAGGTATAAAAGAACCTTGCTATCCTCATCTATTCCAAGAGACTTTCTCAAAAGAGTCTTGTCAGACATCTCAGGTATGTGAATACCAGTTGGTATAATATCAATCATATTAGGGTCTATACCGTAGTCAAGCAAAAGACTACAAGTCTTGGCAGTAGGTACAATTATCCTATCACAAAATCCCGCAAAGGTCTTGCTTGCAACAGAAACAAGCTTTTTGCCTGCTTGCTTTGATGGAATAAAATAGTGGGTGTAATCTTCATACACAGTGTGATAGGTATGGACAATTGGAATATTTCCATCCTTTGCAATCCTCTTTGCCATCACAAAAGTAGAAAATTCGCACTGGCTATGTATAATATCTGGACCCCAAGCCTTAATTTCCTTCAGATGGCTCGATAAAAGGAGGCTTGAAACCCTCGCCTGGGGATAAATTTTCTCCGCAGATAGAGATCCAACATAGTAAACCTTGCCGTCCTTATATGATTTTGTAGTGTTAGAAAGGGTAAGGACTCTAACATCATGACCTTCACCCTCTAAATATTCTATTAAATTTAAAACCGAACGCACCACCCCATTAACCACAGGATAGTACCAGTCGCTAGTAATTAAAATCTTCATAAATCCTCTCTTTAAACATAATACTCTTTTTGCCAGGAATTTTACAATAAACTTCACATTAAGATATATTCTTCTTATTATGTCATTATCTTTAATGTAATAATTCTATTTACTGTATTTCTTCGGAATTTTATTTTTTAAATAATTATTCTACTTACAATTGAATCTCCGTAAAAAGGGGACCCCAGGGGAACGTTTCGCACGTTCCCCCATCGGGTCCCCTTAAACCCCTTCCGTTACCCCCTCCGGGCGACCCCTCTCGGGGAACAAGGAGTTTGCCTTTGGCAAACTATTAATATAGAGGTGCCCTCGTTTAAGTTGGACTATATCCAAATATTTTTTGAAATTCAGTCGGCTAAAATTTGATAACTCGCTATCGCTCAAACAATCAAATTTTTTAACGCCTCCTTCATTTACAAAAATACTCAGTCTTAGCAATTTTATTTACCTCGTTCGAAAAGTAATACCCTTTTAGCAATGTTTGGCGAAAGCCAAACGAGCCTAAGCCCTCTATGTACTTCGAGACCAATTCCCTAATCTACCAAGGTCTAAATTCTAATCAAGAAGCCCGTAAAGAAAATCGCATGTTTGAGCGTTCGCGAGTTTGCGATTTTTAGGGCTTTGCTGATTAGAATGATAGTAAGGATATACGTAATCATATACAAGGCTATCCTTTCTACCAAAAAAAGCTTGCGATAAGCAAGCTTCATTACCCGCACTCCGCATAAGGAGCCGTTCGGGGGTGTAACGGAAAGGGGGCCTGGGGGAACCCGATGAGGGGGCGTACGGAAAGCTATGGTACTCCCAGAAACGAAGATTCAAATGTAAATGGAATAAAAATCTAATTTACTAGATTACAATGAAAAACAATATATGGAATAATTCTATAAAATACAAAAATATGGTATATTAAAACAAAGGATTATAGGGAATTATCCCTAGTTTAATTTATCAAGGATAAAAAGGAGATAGTGTTTTGGGACCAGTTATAGTTGGCGATTTGATGCTTCTTATTTTTTCAATTTACATCGGAATATTTTTTATATTTTTCCACACCAAGCACCCCGATATGTCTGTTGGGTTTCATGTTTGGGAGGCTTGTTTTTCTAGGGATACTTGGAGGTTTGGAAATAAGTTTGCTGGGTGTCTTTCTATTGGGCTTGGAATTTTGTTTTATGGAATTATCTTCCCTATCTTAATTTATCTTGAAATTTCTAGGGAGATTCTTTCTATTATTATAATAATTTCCTCAGTAATTTTCTTTTTGCTGTTATTTGGTATTTCTAAGCTCGTTTTAAGGAAAAAATTTGACCTTAGGGATAAAGAATAAAGGCGTTTTGTCGTTGAATTTGCTTTTATTTGCTATATAATATTACTAGCAAAAGGGAGTAGCCCAATTATTTAATCGTCAGAACGGTTTTTTACCCGGTTAAATAAACCCCAAAAGGTGGCGAGACGGAGCTTGCGAGTATAACTCACTAGGCCCCGCTTTTTTTATATCTTTTGCAAATTTTTAAGGAGGTATTATGGACTATAAAGGCAGTCTTAATGAAGTAATTAAAAAGCATGAAACAGATGCTAAACGCGGACTTACTTCATCTGAAGCTAGCGCAAGGCTTGAAAAATATGGACCAAACGCTATTGAGTCATCAAATAAAAAGAGCCTACTTAGCAAAATTATCGAGCAAATAGCCGATCCTATGGTTATACTTTTGATAATTGCTGCTATTGTATCAGCTTTCACAGGTGATGTTTTTGAATGTGTAATTATTGTCGCAATTGTTGTTATTAACGCCATTATGTCTATCATCCAGGAAGGAAAAGCAGAGGACTCTGTAGCAGCTTTACAAAAAATGAGCTCACCTGAGGCGACTGTTATCCGTGATGGAAAAAGAGGACATGTTAAGGCAGAAGAGTTGGTGCCAGGAGATATAGTTGTAATTGAAACTGGAGATATTATCCCAGCTGATATGAGGCTTGTCGAATCATCAAACCTAAAAATAGACGAATCATCCCTTACAGGAGAATCTGTAGCGGTAGAAAAGGATGCAAGTTTTGAAACTGATGAAGAAGTGGGTATCGGAGATAGAGAAAACTATGCCCACTCATCATCAATCGTAACCTACGGTCACGGAATTGGCCTTGTAACTTCTACCGGTGAAGAAACAGAAATTGGTAAAATCGCAACCAGTCTAGAGGCTGTTGAAGATAAGGAAACGCCTCTACAAAGACAACTCAAAAACCTATCTAAGCTTCTTGCAATCTTAGTAGTTGTAGTTTGTATAGCAGTTTTTGCCCTAGGTTATTTCAGGACCGGAGATGATTTACTTGAAACCTTCATGGTAGCAGTATCTCTTGCAGTTGCAGCTATCCCAGAAGGACTTACAGCTGTTGTAACCATTGTATTATCAATAGGTATGAACAGAATGGCCGATAGAAAAGCCATTGTTAAAAACCTCTTATCTGTAGAAACTCTTGGTTCAACCACAGTTATCTGCTCAGATAAGACCGGAACCCTTACTCAAAACGAAATGACTATCACTAAAATCTTCACCAACGACGAAGAATACGAAGTCGAAGGTTCAGGTTATAAGCCAGAAGGTGATATAAGAAATGAAAATAAAGAAGTTGTTGAATCTGACGATCAAATCAAACTTCTAATGACCATAGCAAGTCTATGTAATGATGCAAACCTAACTCGTGATGGTGAAGAATACAAGATCACAGGCGACCCAACAGAAGGCGCTATGCTAACTTTCGCAGAAAAATGGAACATTAACCAGGAAAATCTTAACGATAAGCATCCAAGACTTCAGGAAATCCCATTTGATTCTTCAAGGAAGATGATGACAACCTTCCACGAGCTTGATGGAAAATACTACGCCTTGACCAAGGGTGCACCAGATGTGGTAATGAGCCATTCTTCAAATATTATAATAAACGGCGAAATGCAAGACTTTACTGATGATTATAGAAAGAAACTTGCTGATAAAAACAATGATCTCGCAAGTCAGGCTCTAAGGGTAATGGCCTACGCTTTTAGACCACTAGAAACCCTTGACCAAGACCTTACAACAGAAAATATCGAGAAAGATATGATTTTTGTAGGTCTTACAGGAATGATCGACCCAGCAAGGCCAGAAGCAAAAGCTGCTGTAGCCGAATGTCACGCATCAGGTATTGATGTAATCATGATTACAGGTGATTATTTTGAAACAGCCCTAGCTATCGCAAAAGACCTTGGAATCGCATCTAGCCGCGACCAAGCCATGCAAGGATCTGAGCTTAATGATAAGACTCACGAAGAAATCAGAGAAATAGTCAAGACAAAGAGAATTTTTGCCAGAGTTTCTCCAGAAAACAAGGTTCAACTTGTTAAAGCTCTTGAAGCGAACGACAATGTTGTAGCCATGACAGGAGATGGAGTTAACGACGCACCTGCTATCAAAAACGCAGACATCGGTGTATCAATGGGTATAACAGGTACAGACGTGGCAAAAGATGCATCAGATATGATCTTAGTTGATGATAACTTTGCAACTATAGTAAATGCAGTAGAAGAAGGAAGAGTTATATTTTCAAACATCAAAAAATTTGTATCCTTCCTACTTTCTTGTAACATCGCAGAAGTATTGATAGTATTCTTATCAATCTTATTTGGATTGCCAAGCCCACTTACACCAATCCAACTACTTTGGTTAAACTTAGTTACAGACGCCTTCCCAGCCCTTGCCCTAGGTGTAGAACCTGCAGAGCCAGGACTCATGGAAGAGCCACCAAGAGATCCAAAAGAATCAATCATCTCTGGAGATATCAGGACAAATCTCATTAGCCAATCAATCTTTATAACCCTAGCAGTGCTTGGAGCTTATGTGGTTGGTCTAAAATGGATTTTCCCTGATTCAATAGAAGGAGCTCACACAATGGTATTTGCAACCCTAATTACCTCAGAACTCCTCCGTGCCTTCTCAGTAAGAAGTGTGAAATTCACCCTAAAGGAATTAGGATTTACATCGAACTCCTACCTAATCAAGGCAGTTATCCTATCCTTTGCCCTACTTTTACTAGTAATGTATGTGCCAGTATTAACAGACCTCTTTGAAGTCGTATCCCTAACATGGGAATGGATTCCAGTTCTAATACTAGCTATAATCCCACTAGTATTTGGTGAAGTTGCTAAGGTAATAAGAAGAAAATAAGAAAAATTTTAGCAAGTAAATTGATACCAGCTCGGTTAAAATCCGGCTGGTATTTTTAATTACTAGTATTTCCTTTACAATAGGTTCTTTTCTTGCTAGAATTATTATAAATAAGGAAATTTAGACCTTTGCACCTATAAGTAAAAGAGGAAAAGATGAAAATAATTGATGAAATTTTAAATGATATTAGATACACCGACACCAGGATAGGAACTGCCTCTACTAGGGATTTTTCAAATGGTAATACCCTGCCCCTCTGTGGCATGCCCCACGGAAATAATTATTTGACCCTCATGACCAGGGAAGATAATAGTTTTTTCTTCCATCCTGAAGATGATAGTCTAATCTCTCTCCGCCTTAGCCACCAACCCAGCCCTTGGATGGGAGATTTTTCGCATTTTGCCATTTCTCCTAGCTTTTCCGATAAGGTTTATGATAGGGAAAAGTCTATCTTTAGGCCAAATTTTTTAGAAATAGCCTACAAAAATGGGACCAAACTAAGGGCATCAATTACTGATAGTGCGGGTATTCTTGAATTTGAAGGAGCACCAGCCATCGAAATCTTTTCCTATGGTCTTATCCTTTCTAAAAAGACTAATTTTATTGAAGGCCATGTCATAAATTACGCAGGTTGTGAAGATGAAAATTTTAAAATGTATATAAAAATTGGTCTTGATGTGGATTTTGATCTTCGAAAGAACAAAGACATCTACTATGTAATACCAAGTAGTGATAAATTTTCCTTAAAATTTGCAACATCTTTTATATCCAAAGACCAGGCGAGCTTAAATTTTGTCAGGACAGGCGAAAGTCTTGAGGATTTTTTAATCGAATCCAAAAGAGCCTGGGATAAGTATTTTGACAAGTTTATCATAACCCATGAAGATTACAAGGATAACTTTAAAAAATTTACCCCTTACAAAAAAATAGACCAGGTCAAATTTTTCTACCACGCTGTTTACAGGGCCTTTCTCTTCCCTATGAAATTTTATGAGATAAACCAGGAAAATTATCCTGTCTACTACGATACAAGGTCAAAAAGTATAAAAAAGGGCAAATTTTATACAAATATTGGCTTTTGGGACGGGCAAAAAACTCTCTTTCCTCTCCTAAGCCTAGTTGCTAGGGATGATTTGGAGGAAATCCTCGAGGGAATTTTAAATTTCTACAAGGACACTGGATTTTTGCCTAAATGGCTTTCTCCAGATGAAAGAGGCCTTATGCCAGGAACTTTGGTTGATAATGTCATAGCCGATGCCCTAAACAAGGGAATAAGATTAGACCTAAAAGATGACTTTCTGAAGGCTATGGTAGATGCCGCAGAAAAAGAATCTGACGATAATAAGTACGGACGCTTTAAGGCCAAAACCTACAGGAACCTAGGCTATATTCCCTCTTCCTTCCATGAGTCTGTAAACCAAAGTCTTGATAATTCTCTAGCTGATTATTCTATAGGAAGGGTCGCAGAAATATGTGGCGAAAATGACCTGGCCGAAAAATACTACTCCTATGTCAGAAATTGGGAAAAACTTTTTGACCCTGAAACAAAATTTTTAAGAGCAAGGGATGAAAAGGGGAAATTTGTAGAAGACTTTGATCCCCTAGCCTGGGGCTCTCCCTATACAGAAGGATCTGCCTACCAAAATTCCTATAATGTCTACCATGATTTTCCTAGGTTGATTGAACTTTTTGGATCAAAAGCTAATTTTGAAAAAAGACTAGATGAAATTTCAAATTTCGATTCTGCCTATCATGTAGGCGCTTATGGCTATGATATCCACGAAATGATTGAAATGCACGATGCCCATTTAGGTCAAATCGCCATCTCCAACCAACCTTCCTTTCATTTGCCTTATCTTTACAACCTAGTCGAAAAACCTTACAAGTCTGAGCTTATCATAAAGACCATAATGAGAGATTATTTCTCCTATGACTTTAGAGGCTTCCCAGGGGATGAGGACAACGGGTCAATGGCCGCTTGGTATATCCTCTCTGCCATGGGAATCTATCCGCTTTGCCCGGGATCAGGCTTTTATGAACTAGGGATTGCCTTTTATGACAAAATGCAAGTTAACTTATCAACAGGGTCTAACATTGTTATTGAATGTAAGGAAAATTATCCTCACAAAAATTTCATAAGAAGCATTGAAATTGATGGAAAGGTTATAAAAAATAAAAGGATAAGCCATGCCGACCTAATTAGAGCTAAGAAAATAACCTTTAATTTAAACCTTCTTCCAAATGAGAGAAACTATGATAACTAAACATTTTATAGAAAAAATAGACACAAAAAGTAGAATTTACAAACTCGATAAGAATTGGAAATTTATCCTAGGCGACAATCCAGGTTTTTATAATATTTTCTTTGATGATTCTGGCTGGGATCTTATAGATATCCCCCACGATTATTCTATTGATAGGGATTATTCAGAAGCTGGCGAAGCACAGTCTGCCTACAAACTTGGAGGAGTCGGTCTTTACAGGAAAAGTTTCTATATAAAAGAGAAAAAGAGAGCCATCCTTTCCTTTGACGGTATCTATTGCGACTGTGAAATCTACATTAATGGGACAAAACTAGGTTGCCACCACCATGGCTATGCTCCTTTTATGGTTGATATTACAGATGATTTATTTTTTGACAGGGAAAATATCCTTGCAATAAGGGTAGATAACCCCATTCCTACCAGCCGTTGGTATTCAGGTTCTGGAATCTTTAGGGATGTTGAATTAATCTTAACTGATGATATATACTTTAAAAATATAAAAATCGACGATTGCGGTCTAGAAAATAAAGATGAAGAGATTTCTCTTAAAATAAGGGCAAATATTTCTAATAAAACTAATAAAAAAGAACAAATAACAATCACCCACAGGCTAATTTTTGAAGATAAAGTTATAAAAACTTACAAATCAGACATTTTTTCTCTAAAACCTTTAGAAAATACCGAAGTCAAAGCCGAGTTTCCTATAAAATATCCAAGGCTTTGGAGCCCAGATTCTCCAAATCTATACAAGGTCGAATCCTTGATAGAAAGAGACGAAAAAATCATTGACAAAGTTTCTAGCGATTATGGTTTTAGGTACTTAGATGTATCTAGCACCACAGGTCTTAAAATAAATGGAAGTCCTATCAAGCTTAAGGGAGTCTGCCTTCATCACGACCAGGGTGCCTTGGGTGCACGAGCCCTCTATAGGTCTATCCTAAGACAGGTTTTAATCATGAAGGATATGGGCGCAAATGCTATTAGAATCACCCACAATCCAGCAAGCAAAAACCTAATTGGCATAGCCAACAAATACGGCATCCTCTTAATCGAAGAAATTTTTGATGGTTGGATTATGGATAAAAACAATGATTACAATGACTATTCTAGATTTTTTGAAAAGAAAATCGGAAAAAGTAAACTTATAAATTCTACAGAAGAGATGACCTGGGCAGAATACGACCTAAAGGAAACACTAAAACGTGACTACAACGCGCCATCAGTAATAGCTTACTCTCTGGGCAATGAAATCATGTGTGGCACCAACCAAAGTAGGCGCAAAGAATATCCAAACCTTGCAAAAAAACTCATCACTTGGGCAAGGTCTATAGATCAAAAAAGATTTCTTACCATTGGGGACAATTCCCTAAGAGATGGTTATGATCCAATTTTCCTTGAAATAGAAGAAGAAATCATGAAATCTCATGGCTTTGTAGGTCTTAATTATTGTGACGGAAATAAATACGATCAAATCCACAAGGACCACCCTTCTTGGATTCTCTGGCAGTCCGAATCAGCCTCGTCGGTTAATTCTAGGGCTTGCTACGATAGGCTTGGAGATGATTTAAGGGATGATTTTAGGCTAACTTCCTTCGATGATTCAAAAGTTGCCTGGGGAAATTTTGCAGCAGAGGCTTGGTATGATGTTATAAATCGCGATTTTATTTTAGGCGAAGCCGTTTGGACAGGCTTTGACTATCTAGGTGAACCAACTCCCTACAACTTCATAGCGAGGGGCTACCCTTACGGACCTAAAGCTCCTAAATCTTCCTATTTTGGCATAGTTGATACGGCAGGTTTTCCTAAAGATTCCTATTATTTTTACAGGTCCCAGTGGAATAATGAGGATACAACCACCCACATCTTGCCTACTTGGAATTACGAAGAACTTGGGGTCCTAGCAAAAAATGTGCCCCTTACAGTTTACACAAATGCTTGGGCAGTTGACCTTATCTTTACCGACCAAGATGGAAATAAAAAGTCCCTTGACAAAAAATACATGGAAGAAGTGAGGACTTTCGCAGGCTTTACCTACAAAAAAACAAAGGGAGAAAATGGCTACAAGGCCCTTTACATGACCTGGCAAATGCCTTATAGGAAAGGAACTATAGAAGCCATCTCCTTTGACAAGAAAGGAAGGGTTATCCCTCATACCATAGGCAGGTCCAAACTTCTAAGCCCTGGCTTAAAGACTTTTTTAAGTCTAAGCGCCTTTTACCCAACCATGTCTAGTGGTGATGATAAAATAAATTATATAAGCATTGATTTAGTAGATTGTAACGGGCAGATTAAAACTGCTGCAAGAGATGAAATCACTGTGGAAGTAACAGGCATGGTAAGGCTTCTCGCCCTAGATTCTGGACTTCAAACAGACCATAGTCCTTATAAAACAGGGTCTAAAAAAGCCTACGGAGGAAGGCTTCTTGCAATAATAGAAGCAACTGGTATAGGTCCTATTAAGGTTAAGGCCTTTGGGAAAAATATAAAAGAAGCTGAAATTAACCTATCTTCTTTCGGAACTTTTCCAAAATTTCCAAGCATAACCTATGATAAATACCTCCTAAGCTTTAAAAACCAAGCCTATCCACAAAATCTTTTCATAGAATCTAAAAAGTGGGACCTACTTAATAACCTTAGCGATGAAGATTTTGCGACATACAAAACCGATTATGAATTGGTACCAGCAAATCTTTATCTTAAAAATATAAAAAGAAAAATGAGACTAATGGACTATAAAATGGGGATTTTTGAAAATGAGTATCCAGTTTTCCCAAAGTCTCTTCCTTTAATAGATGAGAAAGGAAATATTTATTATCATGGAAAAGAAATTAGCTATGATAATTTTGACGAAGAAGATTTTAACAAAAACAATTTTTCTATATTAAAGACCAACCTAAACCTTGGTGTAAATAAATACCAAGGGCAAATAAAGATAAATAAACTTGTCGAAAAATACAGGAAGGATGCCTATATAGAAGACTTCGCTCTAAGAAAATCCTTGGGAGAGTCCGAAGCAAATTTCGTCTTTGACACCCAACAGATTTTTGGTCAGATAGAAATTATATCAGAAAACCCACCAGGAACCCTTGCCTTTTTAATAGGAGAAACAGAGGATGAAGCAAGTTTTAAAGACCTTATACCAAACGAAATCATAAGGGAAGAAGATAAAACCACCTATGATTTCGGCAAATTTTCAGCCACCTTTATAAAAATAAAGGGAAATCTAAAAACTGTAGATAAAATTCGCCTCAGATCTCTAAAAATAAAATTATAAATCAAAAATCCCAGCAAATACATAGATGCTGGGATTTTGCTTATTTTTTGTAAATATCAATTAAGTTATTAATTAAATCTCTAAGTAAAAGAGTAGTCATATAGTGGTCTTGGGCGTGGATAGCCAAAAAATCTAATCCTTCCTTATTTCCGCCAGCCTCACTTTCTAAAAAATCTTTTTGAGCAAGGCTTGCGAGCTCTAGATTTTCCTTAGCCTTTGTAATAAATTGATCAGATTCAGTAAATTTCTGAGCTTTGGCAAGGTCCAAAGCCTCCAAAAAATCACTCCTAGCATTACCCGAAAAAGCTACAACCTTCAAAGCAGCATTTGTCAAATCTTCACTTCTATTATCAGTCATAAATCTCTCCTTATAAAAGTTCTTATAAGTAAAATACCGAAATCAGGCAAATATGCAAGAATTCTTCAAATAACTTTAATTTTTATTTTTCAAATAAATCCTTTATAATATAGGTTAATAATAATCAACTTTGCCGCTTGTATAACGGAAAAAATAGAAATTCATTGGAATACGTTTTCTAGTATAATAGTAGTGAGGAGAAGTATGTTATCTGATAGAGAAATTAGAATTATAAAATATCTATATAAAAACAAAGACCAATACTGCACAAGTACAGAGATAGGTGATAATGTAGGTTTTTCTGAAAGAACTATAAGGACCAATATTAACTACATTTCAGAAAATGTTCCTAAGGATATTTTTGAAATTGTTGCTAAAAAAGGCTGTGGATTTAAGCTTAAAATAAAAAATCAAGATAAGTATATAGACTATATTTATAAGTCTAGGGCCAATATGTCAAGCATAGACCAGGCTTACGATAAAAAGGGTAGGGAAAAATATATATTAGAAAATATTCTATTAAAAAACAAAAATCTCACTATTGAAGACTTGGTTGACATCCTTTTTATTAGCGAATCAACCTTGCAGCGAGATATTTATAGTTTAAAAACCAAACTGAATGAATACAAGCTTGATTTGGTCAAAACTGATAAATCTCACCTAGAAATTGTCGGTAAAGAAATTGACAAAAGACACTTTATACTTGATTATTTCTTTTCAAGTATATATGCTAATTCCTTCATAAATGAATTAGATGAACTAGACCTTTTTGACAGGTCCACAATTTCACAGCTGTTAATAATTCTTCTAGATTGCATTAGGGAATATAATATTTCAGTCAATGACTACACCATTCAAAACTTGGTCATTCACTTCGCCCTAGTCCTTGAAAGAGTTAATAAAAACTTTTTAATAGATAAACCTATTAAGGACATCCCTAAGGATAGGGATGAGTACTTTGATGACTTTGCAGGGGCCATTATAAATAGGATTTCTAAAAGTTTTAACCTAGAATTGCCAGTTGAGGAAAAAAACTATATATACCTGCAGCTTTTATCAAAAACTAAACCATCATATAACAAAGCCCATGAATCTTTTGAATCCTATAACCAAGTTATAGATATGTTAAGATACTTATCGAAGAAATTAGACCTTTACTTATTAGAAGATAGTTTATTTATGAATAATTTTATTGAACATCTAAGGTCTCTAGAAAATAGGATCGGATCTGGTCTTTTTATATCAAATCCGTTGACAGATAAGATCAAAAGTCAATATGAAGAATATTTTGACTTAGTTATTGAAAGCTTTAGGAAATTTTCCATTTTTGACAAAGTTGATATAAGCGATGACGAGTGGTCTTATCTGGTAATTTATATCCTGTCAGCCCTTGAAAGAAATAAATTCAACAAGATGATAAATGTCCTTGTTGTTTGTGCTTCAGGATATAGCACAGGACTTATGTTAAAAAACAGGATACAAAACGAATACGCCAATACAATCAATATAAAAAAAGTAGTTGGATATTATGAAATCACTCCAAAAAATCTAGAAGATGTGGATTTGATTATATCCAGTGTGGATTTAGATGGTTTGGTAATAGCTCTTCCTTATGTAAAAGTGAGTGTCTTTCTTGACCAAGATGACTGCACCTTAATCGATGAAGAGATAAGGGGACTTATAAAAACTTATAAGACAAACAAATTCGAAGAAAAAGACCCTGACTTTGATAATATAAACCTATTCGAAAAGTATTTTACAGAAGAAAACTTTTTTATAAACAAAACTTATACTAATAAAGAAGAAATTTTACCAATCATTTACGAAACTTTGGCAGAAGATAAAGACACACAAAAAAGTTTTAAAGAAAAAACACTTATGAGGGAAAATTTTGGCTCGATTGTCTTTAAAGAGTCGATTGCTATCCCACATCCTATAAGCCCAGTAAAAACCGAAGCTGAAGTCTTTACAGTTATTTCAAAAAAAGATATCGCTTGGGGAAAAGACTCAGAAAAGGTGAGATTGGTTTTTTATATATCCCCAGCTAAGATAAAGGATCCTGAATTTGAAAAAATCATAAGAATCTTTACCAAGCTTTTAAAAGATGATTCATCAATTGAAAATTTGACAAAAGTCGAAAATTTTAAGGATTTTAAGAGAATCATCTTGAAACTAATATAAAAAGAAAGGAGGTATCCATGGAATTAGGCGATTTAGAAGAAGTGTGCATGCAACTAATAACCTTTGCTGGCGTGACCAAGTCTGCCTATGTTGAAGCAATGGCCGAAAGAAGAGCAGGAAATAAAGACAAAGCCCTAGACCTATTAAAAGAAGGCAAGGAAAGCTTTGCCCAGTGCCACAAAATTCACCAGCAGATGTTTACCAGAGACTTTAAAATAGAAAAGCCCATGCAAAATATCTTGCTAATGCATGCTGAAGATCAGATGATGGCGTGTGAAACAATTTATATTTTGGCAACAGAACTTATGGAGTCTTATGCCAGAATAGAAAACTTAGAAAATAAGAGGTAATAAAATGAAAAAACAAAGTTTTATGGACAAATTAGAAGAAAAACTTATGCCAATGGCGGCAAAAATAAGTGGCAACGCCCATCTACAATCAATCAGAGATGGTTTTGCCCTTGCTATGCCTTTATTAATTATTGGCTCAATGTTTATGTTAATTTCAAACTTCCCAATTCAATCATGGATGGACTTATTAAGAAATACTGAAGTAAACGGCAATACTATCGCTTCATATTTCTCAGCTGCTACAAATGCAACCTTTACTATAATGTCAATATTTGTAGTTATTGGTATTGGTTATGCCTACGGCGGCAAACTTAAAGTCAACCAAATCTTCAGTGGAATTGTTTCTTTAGTAGCATGGTTTATATTAATGCCATTTTCTTTTGAATTCACTCCTGAAGGAAGCGAAGAAGCCCTAACAGTAAATGGTCTTTCTTTTGATTGGCTTGGATCAAAGGGCGTATTTATCGGTATAATTTCTGCCTTTTTAGCAGTAAGAATTTATAAAACAATAATAGATAAGGGTCTTGTTATTAAGATGCCTGCAGGCGTTCCACCAACTGTAGGTCAATCATTCGCAGCTTTATTACCAGCTGCCTTTGTAATGACAGCCTTTGTCCTAATCAGATTTATATTTTCCCTAACCCCATGGGACAACGCTTTTAACTTTGTATACAGCGTCCTACAACTTCCACTCCAACACATCGGTGGAACCCTAACAGCAATGATTTTAGTATATCTATTTGCCCACATCCTATGGTTCTTAGGTATCCACGGCACAAACATCACCGACTCAATGTTTATGCCAATCCTATATGCTCTTTCTGCAGAAAACTTAGCAAAGGTAAATGCAGGACAATTACCTGAAAATATCATAAATGTACAATTCCAAAACCTATTTGCTACCTATGGTGGAGCAGGTTCCACCTTATCATTGCTAATAGTTGCTGTTATGATTGCTAAATCAAAAAGATTAAAACAACTATCCAAATTATCAATCCTACCTGCTATATTTGGTATAAATGAACCAGTTATCTACGGTTTGCCAATTGTTTTAAACCCAGTATTAATGGTGCCATTTATCCTTGTACCAACTATAAACATCATTATTAGTTACATTACAATGAATATTGGTCTAGTGCCAATCCCAAACGGCGTAATTATGCCTTGGACAACACCACCAATAGTTTCTGGATTCTTATCAAGCAATTGGCAAGGAGCTGTTTTACAAATATTCCTAATAGCCTTAGGTTGTTTAATATATTATCCATTTGTAGCTGCAATTGATAAAAATAACTTAATCCAAGAAAAAGAACTAGCAAATGAAAGCGAAGAAATATAATGCGTAAACTAGGTATTTCTATATATCCAGAACACTCTAGCCCAGAAAAAGACCTAGCTTATATGAAACTAGCCTCAATGCTCGGTTTTTCAAGAATCTTCACTTGTCTTCTATCTGTAGAAGAAAACAAAGAAGATATCATTAAGAACTTTACAAACTTTATAAATACGGCGCATAAGTTAGGATTTAAAGTTGCTGTTGATACTAATATAGACGTATTTAATAAACTTGGAGCGAGCGCAGATGATATCTCGATTTTTGCTGAAATGGGTGTTGATATAATTCGACTAGATTGGCCACTTTCAGACAGGGAAAATATTTTAATCACAAATAACCCTTATAATATCACTGTGGAATTTAATGCAAGTTCAGATATGGCTTTGGATTTATTGATCAAAAAGGGGGCAAATAGGAATCAAATGACTACCTGCCACAACTTCTATCCCCAAGAATACACAGGCCTAAGCAAGGAAAGATTTGATTATTTTACCAAAAAATACTACGATATGGCCCTTGACGTCCACGCTTTCATTTCAAGCAACAACGACTCTACCTTTGACCCATGGCCTGTTTATAAAGGCCTTTGCACCTTGGAAGACCATAGGTATAAGGACATAGGCTACCAACTTAGGTATTTGCTAGCCGACAGAAGAATTAAGGATGTAATTATCGGCAATACTTATGCTTCTGAATCCGAGCTTAAAGAATTAAGCGAGATTGACCTATCCATTCCAAGCTTAAAAATCGAAGAAATAAGTGATATAATGGAAGTAGAAAGAGAAATCCTTTATGATTTTGTTCACGCTGATAGGATCGACTCCTCAGAATACTTTATTAGAAGTAGCATAAGCAGGGCTTTCGGAAAAGAAAAAGACATTCCTCAAAGAAAATCTAAAAAAGAATATTTTGAAAAAGGCGATGTCTTAATAATTAACAACAATCTAGCCCACTACAAGGGAGAACTTGAGATTGTAAAGAAAAAAATCAAAAATACTGGCGAAAGAAACCTAGTAGGCCACTTTAACGAAGATGAGCAAAAAATCGTCCATATGTTAGCCGAGCAAAATCCTTTCAAAATCATTTAAGGAGATTAATATGAGTGAGAAATTAGACATAGTTCTTTGCTGTTCAGCAGGGATGAGCACAAGTTTAGTAGTAGAAAAAATGCAAGATGCTGCTAAAGAAAAGGGAATAAATGCGGAAATTAAGGCTGTTCCTGTTTCAAGCGTAGAAAATTTAGATAGTTCACACAAGATAGACATACTTCTTTTAGGACCTCAAGTGAAGTTCAAACTAAACGAGCTAAAGGAAGTCTATAAAGACCAAAACACCCTTGTAGATGTCATAAATATGATGGACTACGGAATGATTAACGGCGAAAAAATCCTTACAGATGCCCTAAAGGCCTACGAGGATAGATAATATTTACTAATCCCCCCCCTATTGGTATACCAATAAGGGGGGTTTTATTTCGTTAATAAAATTTTAAAAATAAAAACATCAATTTTCTTTCTTTTTGTTTATATATTGCTAGGTTATCATCATAATTATTTCATATTTTTAAGGAAATCCTTTATAATATAATTAAATATATTTAACAGGTCTTAGACTTTCAATTTCGTGGTTTGCTTTGATCATGACTTAAATTTAGGAGGAGTTTTTGTGGAAGAGAAGATTTATCAATTTATAACAGAATTAATGGAATTTAAGCCTAGAGTTTGGCGTAGGATTCAGATTTCTAGCAAACTAAATATTGAAGATCTCATGGATGTGATGATGGTAATCTTCGAATGTCAGTTCGCACATCTTTATGAACTAACCCTCCCTAAAGGAGAAAATGATTATAATAAGAAAAAAAGAACAAAACCAGATGCAGACATTGAATTAATAAGAAATGACTTTGTCTATCCTTGTAAAACGTCTATCTCCAAATTTGATATAAGTGAAGATTATAGGGCTTATATGCATAAAATGGAGAAAGAATTTTTGGCAGAAAAAATTTCTTTCAGAGAATATTTCAGCCATAAAAACCAAACTGAAGATATAATAAGCGAGATTTTAGAAGCCGGAATTGATGAGAAAATAATTGATTTTGATACTGCCAAAACCCTAATAGAATTCGAAAAATCTAAAGTAGCAGATTTTGAAAAAGAAATAGAAAAAAACACACCAAAGTATAGCTATAAAGATGCCGCTGACCTTATAGAAAGCCTTGACTTAGAAGTTGACGACAAGCTATATTTCGCCTATGATTTTGGAGATGGTTGGGAATTTAAGTTGAAATTAGAAAAAATCCTAGACACAAAAGAAGTCAACGACCCACACATTCCAAGAGTTTTAACTGGCAAATGCTTTGGCATCATAGAAGATGTCGGTGGATCCTATGGACTCGAAGAATTTATTAAGGCCGATAATAGCCTAGAAAAATTCAAATACTATTACAAAAGTGACCACAACCCTGTTTTTAGAGAAATGTTCGGTAAATAAATTTTAGTTTTAAGCAAGAGAGAACTCCAGCTTCCAAAAATAGAAGTTGGAGTTTTATTTATAAACCCAAAACTATTCCCAGACCCGCTCCTACTATTATTATCCAAATTGGGCTTAGGTTTTTGAATTTAAATAGGATAAGGGTGAAGGCTGCAAACAAGACTATAGGGATTGGTCTCATTAGGGAAAGAAAGTTTCCTGTTTCAGTGAAGGCTGCTGTATCAAATAGGGTAATTACCAAAACTGTTGACATGGCGCCTAGAATTAGCCCTGCTGTGGCAGGTCTTAGGGTGGTGAAGGCGTCTTTTACGGTTTTCGAATTTTTAAAAGCTAGGATCATCCTTGCTATCACTAGGATAATTATTATAGGTCCTGTTACCAATGATAAGGTCGCAAGAATCCCACCAAGAGGGCCGTAGGCTTTGATACCGGCATAGGTTGCCATATTTATCCCGATGGCTCCTGGAGTTGATTCCGATACTGCTATCATATCTAGAAGCTCTTCATTTGTGAAATATCCAAACTTTTCTCCCATTTCTTGGAGGAAGGGGATGGTTGCCATGCCTCCTCCTACAGCAAAGAGTCCCGCCTTAAAAAATTCCCACATCATTCTAAGCATTTTCAACCCTCCCTAAAATTATTCCTAAAATCGCAACGCATATTACAATTATAACTGGCGAAATTTCAAAAACTGCCACAGCTATAAAGGTTAACAAGAATACTGAAATTTTTCCAAGGCTGTTGGCGTTTTTTCTGAGCATTTTTATTACCGAATACAAAACTAGGGCACAAACTGCAATTCTTATCCCAGAAAATGCGTGTTGGATGGCTGCTATGTGGGAAAAGTTTTCCAAAAATTTTGATATCAAAGTAATTATGATTATTGATGGGGTGATAAAGCCCAGGCTTGCCACCACTCCCCCTATATTTTTTGCTATTTTGTAACCACAAAAGGTTGCCGTATTTATAGCTATTACTCCTGGTGTGGACTGGCCTATGGCGTAATAATCTAGGATTTCCTCATTAGTTGCCCATTTTTTCTTATCCACGACTTCTCTTTCTAAGATTGGAAGCATGGCATAACCACCACCAAAGGTCATAAAGCCAATTTTTACAAAAGTTTTATATAAATCTAATAAAATATTCATCTCTTCTTCCTTTTTTCAATTCTTAAGGCTATTATATAACAATTCGAAAAATTTATAAAGGATATCAAACTTTCATAACTTATCAAATTATCTTTAACTCTGTTTTTTAATTAAGGTTACAAAAATATTACGAAAATCCCATATTTTGATAGGAAATGACAAGGTTTTCAATATTTAAGTAACAAAATCGTAACATTTTTGTTGACAAAATGGGTTTTATAGGTTAGAATATAAAATGTTGTTTAAATAGAAGGAGACAAAATGAAGAATTTTAAATATATATTAACTGGTTTATTTACGGTTTCAGCTTTGACCATGATAAATCCAGCAATGGCGGCAGAAGAAGCCCCACAAGAAGAAACAAAGCTTTATGATGGTGAAGTTATTGAATATGATGATTCAAATCTAGACGACCTTTTAAAAAACAAGGATGCTTATCTACATCACGAGGAAACTGAAATCAAACAAACTTCCTACAAGGACGAAAACAAGATTGATGTCAAGGAAGAAAAGAAGGAAGAATCCCATCCAGATCGTGTAGAAATCAAGGGCACAAACAGAAACGCCACAGGTACAGACAAAGAACCAGGAAGACTTTCTTGGAGAAATTATAGACAGGGCGATTTAGCAAATTTTGACATAAGAACAAAAAACCCAGGTCACATCACAGGTGCCTACATAGACAGATTTTTAGAAAAACGCGGTCACTACACCCCTCTTAAGGGTTATGGTGAAACCATTCTTAAATATTCAGAGAAATACGGTATCAATGTTGGTATCTTTATGGGCCAAATTGCTAAGGAAACAACCTTTGGTATGAACGCAGGCGGCGGCAAATACAATTTTGGTTGCATCCGTTACAGCAAAAATGGTTTCGGTGGAAAATGGGCTCCAGCCTATATCGGCAGATCTGCTTGGGTTAATCCACCAACAGTTGAAGACGGAATCGAAGTTACCTTCAAACTTATGAGAAATGCATATGCTGATAGAGGATATACTACTTATAAATCCTTTATAAACCGTTATTCTCCAGCCTTTGAGAATAACCATAGATCATTTGAACAACTAGCAACTGGCACAATGAACGCTTTAAATATCGCATATTAATTCCAAGGACAGCCTAGAGATGACTTTAGGCTGTTTTTTTATTCTTTGCTTTTATGACGTAATTAATATAGAATATAGCTAAGGCTTATAGACAAAATAGATTAGAAAAGTTATGAAAGGATAAAAATGAAAAAACTAATATTTGACGTTGACGGGACAATACTTGATTCTATGCACATATGGATTGAGCCACAAAATAGACTATTTGCCAAATACGGCTTCTCCCTAGAAGATTTAACTAAGGAAGAAAAAGGCAAGATTGAGGCCCTTTCAGTTGAAGCCATGTGCCAATATATAGTTGATGAGATAGCCAAAGACATGACCTTAGATGAAGTTATGGCATATTTTGACGATATAATTTATACCGGCTACAAGGACGAGCTTATAGCAAAACCTGGGAACCTTGAAATATTAAAAAAATTAAAAGACGCTGGTTTTTCCATGTCAGTTGCCTCCTCTACCCCTTATAAATACCTGGAAATGGCCCTTAAAAGACTAGGAATTTATGACTACTTTGAATTTTTTGCCACACCAGAGCTTTTAGATATGAAAAAATCCGACCCTGACTACTGGCAATACTCCATCAAAAAACACGGGGTTAAGGCAGAAGACTGTGTCCTTTTTGACGATGCCCTCTACGCTATAAAAGCCGCCAATAAAGAAGGAATCATGACTGTAGGTCTTGAAGACTTCCCTTGGAATGAAAGGGAATGGGACTATATAAAAGAAGAAGCTGACATGACCTTAAAAACCATTGCTGATATTGATATAAACAAATTTATGTAAACAAAAACGATGTTTGACTAAAATAGTTAAACATCTTTTTGTTTGGAAATTAAAGAAAATCTCTTGAAAGCTTATTTAAATTTAATTGATTTTTACAATTACTTTATTCTTACAAGGCTATTTTACAAAATATTTTCCCATAAATTATATTTTTCCAAAATTATTTTGCTATCCTTATTACTTTTTATTTACAATTACAGACACACCATCTGGCACAAATGCGATTTTTGCGTCTTTTCCCTTGATTTCCCTTGCTATTTCAAGAGCTTCTTCGAGGCTAGAAGCGTAGGTCATGTGCATATCTTCGATTAATTGTCTATTTTCTGGGTCAGTTACAAAAATAACTTTATGACGAACCAAAATCCTTGCTAGAATTTGTATTTCCCATTGGTCTGGGATAGTTTCTTCCATTGGTATTTGTAGAACCCTATCTTCTATATCCTTTGGATTTTCCGCATCTTTAAAGGTCTTATAAAAACTTTCCCCACCGTGGCCGTCATTACATCTTGAAACTTCTATGATCACGCCATCATCTGAACAAGCAGCTTCTGCAGCTGTCATTGATTTTACAGATTGGTAGACGTTTTGATCTAGAGGATAACCACCGTTGCTTGTAACGGCAATATCAGCATTGACTCCATCTATGGTTGATAGGCTTCTAACAAAGTCACATCCTTCAGCGTGGGCCTTTACCCTATCGCCTGCGAAGGCATTTATAATTTTCTTTTCTGCATCGATTACTACATTTAAAATAAAGGCAAGTTTTGCTTGTTCTGCCGCAAAGGCCATATCCTTATGGATTGGGTTTTCATCAAGGATACCTGTTCTTGAATAATCGCTAGCTATGAATTTAGAGCAGTGGTTGGCAAGAACGGTCTTTTCACTAGCCACTCCTGGAAGAACTGATTTTCTACCCCCAGAAAAACCTGCAAAAAAGTGTGGTTCGATAAAACCTTCAGATATTAATAGGTCAGTATTAATAGCGTGCTTATTTAAAAGAAGCCTTCCTCCTGATGGGAGAGTGTCTAGCTCAACCATGTCTTCATCTACACCCGATTTATGTACGATGATTTTTTCGTTTTTAACAATTTCTTCGCCAAACTTATTAATGAGCTCTTCGTGAGTTGTTGGTCTATGGAAACCTGTAGCTATAAGAATGGTTATGTCAGCATCTGGGTTTGTAGACCTAATTTCCTCAAGGAGGATTGGCATAGTTATATGAGATGGAACTGGTCTTGTGTGGTCAGATGTGATTATGGTAATCTTTTTTTTACCCTTAACTAGGTCGGATAATTTTTCTGAGCCAATTGGATTTGCTAAAGCATCTCTTACTAGGTCTTCTTCGCTTTTTTCCGCTTTAAATTCTCCTGCTTTACTTACTAGCACATCAACATCTTCGCCAACTTCAAGCTTGATAAATTCTTTGCCATATGGCAGTTTTACTTCTTTCATAAATTTACTCCTCTTTCTTCTATATCTATATTTTATAAAATTTTTTTATATTTTGCAAACATTTTCATAAAGAAATTTAAAAAACTCTTCCGAAGAAGAGTTTAACCTGCCATATATTTTTTTACCTTCCTGTAAATTAGTCCCATAGCCACTATTCCCTTAATTATAGAAGTAGAACTCATGGCAGTCCACACACCATAAACGCCAACAAAAGGCATTAGAACTAGTGATATAGGTACCCTTAGGAGGTTATTAAAGACACCGAGGGCCGCTGGAGTCTTGGTATCGCTCATACCGTTAAAGCAACCCGCAAGACCTATTTCTATTGACATAAAGGCCTGAGATAGACCTAAAATTAAGAGGTAATTTGCACCAAGCTCGATAGCATCTGGGCTTTCAGGAGTAAATAGCTCAAATAGACCGTGCCTAAATACAATTAAAACAAGGGTGGCGATGACACCAATTATCGCAACAAGCCTAAAGGATTCCTTGATGGATTCCTTCACCCTCTCTTTATTTTCCGCCCCATAATTTTGGGCAACAAGGGCCTGGATTCCTACTTGAATACCCTCAGTAGTGTTCCATGAAATAGATTCAAGCTGGCTTCCTATAGCGCACACAGCCACAGGTGTTGGTCCGAAGGATGACATAAACCTATTTAAAACCATAGAAATTGAAGCATGAAAGCCAGAAAGAAGAGCTGCAGGAAGACCTAATTTAAAAATTTCCAGCTGCCAATTTTCCCTATAATCTATCTGAGAAATAGCGGATTTAATAAGGCCGTCTTTGGAAATTACAACTAAAAAATAAATCAAGACAACCACAAACTGGCTTAAAATAGTAGCCAGAGCTGCCCCCTTAGCCCCCATATGAGGAAAAGGTCCCATGCCAAAAATCAAAACCGGATCTAAAATCATATTTATAACAAGACCTACGGCGTTAATCACAAAAGGCGTAAAAGAATCACCAAGCGATGTGAAAGACTGGGTAAACATAGGGCCTACAAAAAAGAAAATCATCCCCAAGCTTACCACAAAGAAATAATCCTTGGCAGCCATTTCAGCTTCAGCTCCCAAATTATAAAATTCAATAAAGACATTTTTTACAAGCAGGCAAAAGGTTGTAAAAAACAAGCCCATAATAATAGCCTGGATAAAACCGTTATTAATAATCCTGACTGTCTCCTCTTTCTGTTGAGATCCATAAGCCTGGGAAGCAAAAACTCCCATCCCTACCTTGGGGATAAGAACAATAGAATTGCCTATCCAAAAAATAAAGCCCGCTATACCCACACCTGCAACAGCATTTGTGCCAAGCCTTGCAATCCAAATAGTATCTACAAAACCATAAGCAATCTGGATAAAGGCTGTAAGAGCAAGCGGGAGAGATAATTTCAGCAACGTGTGCCTAATATTTCCATGTAATAAATCTACTTTCCTATTCATAAAGACTCCTATATAAGTAATAACCTTATTATTTTACTAATATTTTACGAATTGTCATTTAATTTATCAAAAGTATATTGATAATATGAAAAACTACGAAAATTTAAAGGCCGGCAAGCTCTACAAGGTAGACAAAGACCTACAAAAGAGCCTATCCAAATGTTGGCAAATCTTATTAAAACTAAATAGCACAAGGGACAATGGCGAAATCATCGAAATATGTAAGGACCTCTTTGGATCAATTGGAGACGGCTCCCAAGTCCTCCCACCCTTCAGATGCGACTACGGCACCCACATCCACATAGGAAGCGGCACCTTCATCAATTTTAATGTATCAATGGTAGATGTAGGAGAAATAAAAATAGGCTCAAATGTCCTAATCGGCCCAGGATGTGGAATCTTCACTGCCATCCACCCCATAGACCCAGAAATAAGAGCCACAGGAGTAGAAAAATCCAAACCAATCATAATAGAAGATAAGGTCTGGATAGGAGGAAACGCCACAGTCCTACCTGGTGTCACCATAGGGGAAGGTTCAATAATAGGTGCAGGATCTGTCGTAACAAGAGACATCCCAGAAATGTCTATAGCCGTAGGAAATCCCGCCAAGGTCGTAAGAAAAATCACAGAAGAAGACAAAAAATATCGGCAGGAAGAATACGACAATTATCTAAATAATATAGAAGAATAATTAAAAAAAGGAAATCAAAAGTAGTTACAAATCCAATAGGGATCTAAAAAGTGCTTTGATTTCCTTTTTTTAGTTAATACTTATAATAAAAATTTATCCAAATAATAAGCTATGCCGTCTTCATCGTTTGATTTTGTAATATAATCTCCGTACTCTTTTACCACATCAGGCGCATTTGCCATAACAACTCCAACACCAGCTGCTTCAAGCATCTCAAGGTCGTTTCTCTCATCTCCAAAGGCAATAGTATCCTTGATATCAATATCCAAAAAATTCGCCATCTCAACTAAAGACGCACCCTTTTCAACGCCTATAGGCATTATTTCGTAGAAAAATGGCGTAGATTTAAAAGAATTAACCTTGTCCTTATATTTATTATCAAAAATCTCAATTTTTTCATCAATATCAGTTGGATCTATAGAAAATAAAATTTTATTAGGTCTAAAATCAATCACATCCTCCAAATTTTCTATAACTTTATAGGTATTGTGGTCAGCCTCGGCTATTTCCGCTATCCTATAAGTTTTTTCGGAATTTGTAATAATAGAATCATTTCCATACATAAGATAGGTCATATCATTTTCTTTAGCAAAATTTAAAATATCTCTAGCAAGATCCATATCTAGGCTATGATCGATTAAAACCTCATCAGTCTTACAATTTATAACTTTGCCCCCGTTAAAGGTACAAATAATCCCGTTGTTTTGAGCAAAATCAAGCATATTAGCATAAGGCATAACACCTACAGGATCTCTTCCTGAAGCGATAACAAGGATGTGCCCAGCTTTTTGTGCCCTTATAAGAGCGTCCTTGGTCTTTTCTGTAATAATATTTTGGGAATTAAGGAGTGTCCCATCTATATCAAGTGCAATTAATTTTTTCATAAATCCTCCCTCTTATATTATAGTATAATGTGGTATAATTTCGAAACAGGTTAGTTCCGCATCCTTAAGGAAAATGTTTGTGTGGAGCTTATTTCTATTCTCTACTATAATAAAATTACAAGGTGGTTATATGATTGAGACAAGATTAAAGCAAATATTTGACTACCTAACTCTTGACTACGACTACCATACGTCTAAAGAGATAGGCGAAGTAATGGATTTATCTTCTAAAACTATTAGAAAAGAGATAAACCAACTAAATTCAGTAATAAAAGATAAGGGGGCGATAGTAGAATCAAAACCTGGCAAGGGTTTCATCTTTACCATAAAAGATAAGGAAAAGTTCCAACTCTTTTTGAAAAAAGATTGGTATAAATATGCCTACTACCAAGAAAAAGACGGAGATAAAAACCTCAGATATGTAAATATCCTAAGGATGTTTCTCTTCTCAAATTCTTATATAAAGCAATTTGAACTAGCTGAAGTCTTTCACGTAAGTGAATCACAAATCAACAAGGATCTGCCATACGTTAAGAAAATCCTTGAAAGCTACGACTTAGAGCTTGTATCAAAACCCTACTACGGCATGAAAGTAGAAGGGTGTGAGAAAAATATAAGACTTGCTATAAAAAACGAAATAGGTGAAGATCCAATCCTCTTTGAGGGAGATAAAGATAGGGAACTTTTTAGAAAAATCCAAGAAATCATAGATGAAATGGACTTTGGCGAAGACTATTACATGCCATATGTAAACTTCAAAAACCTAGTCATCCACATCTATATATCAATTTTAAGGATAAAAGAAAAAAAATATATAAACCTATCCAAATCTCTTGAAAAAAAGGTTGTATCTTATGAAGAATTTAAAATAGCAAATAAGATTGTAGATGAACTTCAAGCAAAACTTGGGATGAAAATTCCAAAAGATGAACTAGTCTACATCACCATGCACCTAATAGCAAAAAACACAATAAGAGACCAAGAAAAGATATCAACAGAAATCTTAGAGACATCACAAGCTATTATCGATGAAATCTACAGGGTATCAAAATACGACTTTAGGGCAAATATAGACTTCTACTTTGCTTTAGCAATCCACCTAGGGCCTTTAATAAATAGGATAAAATACGGTTTTAACATGAAAAACCCCATCCTAGATGATATCAAAGACAACAAAATACCATATCTACTTGCCACAATAGGATCAAATGTAATAAACGAAAAATACCAAACAAAATTATCCGAAGATGAAATAGGCTACATAGCCCTCCACATAATGGCGGCTATGGACTCAAATACCACAAACACAAAAAATATTTTGATAATTTGTGGTTCTGGAAACTCTTCGGCTCAAATAATGAAAGCCCAGCTAAATAGGCAATTTAGAAACAACATCAACGAAATAAGAACCACAGACCTAAGAAGTCTAGATAAGATAAACATGAAAGACTACGACCTAATCATCTCATCAGTCAAACTAGACGATGCATATGACCTACCGATAGTCTACGTAGACGTAATATTTTCAAAAGTGGATCTCGATAATATAAAAATTGCCATAGACGATAAGAGATTGGGCGGAATATATGATTTGTTCAACAATTCTAAATTAGTAAAAACTAATAAATTTAAAAATAAGTTAGAAGTTCTAAAATATATTTCAGAATGTATAGAAGAAAAATCATCTATGGATAAAGATTCTGCTCTATCACAACTAAAACATAGGGAAGAATTAGGATATACAATGTTTAATCAAATAGCCATTCCTCATATCTTAGAACCTATTGATGGTAACTCATTCTCTGTGATAATAATTTTAGATAAGCCTATTAAATGGGATGGAGAAAATGTAAAGCTAATTTATTCCCTAGTAGTAGGCAAAGAACTTGCCGATATGAGCTTGTATTATGAAAGATTAGGCAACTTTTTATCAAGTCCTAGTGCAATATTAGATGCCTCAAAGGCAAGTAATACTATGGAATTTATGAAGATTTTTTTAGCATCTAATTAACATAGTTGAGAATATTAAAGGAGGATTTATGTATGCAATTATAGGAACATGGAGAATGTCTCTCGAAGGTATTGAAAATTGTATTAAAGAGCTGGAATCTAGTGGAAAAGCAGCCGAAGCGGTAGAAAAAAGTATCAAGGATGTTGAAGACTTTCCTTATTTTAAATCGGTTGGATATGGTGGCTTACCAAATGAAGATATGGAAGTAGAACTAGATGCAGCCTTTATGGATGGAACAAATTTTAATTTTGGTGCTGTGGCAGGCGTTAAAAACATCAAAAACCCTATTGCAGTTGCAAGAGATTTATCTAAGTTTGACGCTAATAATTTTTTAGTAGGAAACGGAGCAGAAAAATACGCTGACAAAAACGGCTTTGAGAGAATTAATATGCTAACTGACAGAGCAAAAATTCATTATAAAAATCGTCTCTACGAAGAAAACAAACTTTCCAAACAGAGGGATCTAAAGCCATATATCGGTCATGATACCGTTGGAGTTTGTGCTCTTGATAAAAATGGTAACCTTGCAAGTGGAACTTCTACAAGTGGACTTTTTATGAAAAAAGCAGGAAGAGTCGGCGACAGCCCTGTTATTGGTTCAGGACTTTATGCAGATAGTGAAGTTGGTGCAGCATCAGCTACAGGTCTTGGAGAAGATTTGATGAAAGGCTGTATATCTTACGAAATTGTTAGGTTAATGAAAAATGGCCTATCAGCTCAAGATGCTTGTGATGAAGCTGTAAACAATCTAGATACAATCCTTAAAAAGAAAAGATCTAAAAGTGGAGACCTTTCAGTTGTTGCCATAGACAAAAATGGAAACTTTGGTGTTGCAACAAATATTGATGGATTTTCTTTTGTCTATGCTAACGAAAACAAACCAGCTAAGGTTTATCTATGTTATAAAAAAGATAATAAGACGCTATATAAAGAAGCAAGTCAACAATGGCTTGATGATTATATGAAAACAAGAACTGCAGAACTAAAACTGCTAGAAGAACAGGAGCTATAATGGAAGATTTAGAATTAATTTGCTTTCAAATCATCTCCCACGCCGGAACAGCTAAGTCCAACTATATAGAAGCTATGGCTAAGGCTAAAGAAGGTGATTTTAAAAAAGCTTCAGATCTAATTAATGAGGGCGTAGAGGAGTATAGAAAGGCTCACAAGGCTCACTCCTCCCTAATAACTGAAGAAGCAAGTGGAAACAAGGTCAACGTAGGTTTATTATTAATGCATGCCGAAGACCAATTGATAACAACGGAGGTGATAAAGATTGTAGCTGAAGAAAATATTCAGCTGTTAAAAGAAGTTAGGAAGATAGATGAGTAAAAAATCAAAAATAAAAATCGAAGACAATAGTTCTTATGAGTATTATGTTAAAAGAGTGCTTGCCTTTATGATTGATTGGTATATATCTTCTGTCCTTTTAAATTTAGCTATTAGGTTATGTCTAATATTTACAGGTCTAGGAGATGAGTACGGCGCTATTATTAATGAAAGTAGAAAAGTTGATGCTATCATAATAACTTTATCTTTTCTAATAGCATTTGTATATTATGTACTAATCCCATATAAGTCAAAAACTACCGCTACTATTATGAATAAGGTTATGAAGCTTGAGATTGTTAATATGGACGGAAGCACACCAAGCCTAAAAACTTTAAGCAAAAGATATTTTATCGGTTGTTTTCTATTGCAGGGTATCCTATACTCTCCATTTAACACTATAATTCAAACCATATTTAAAAATATAAACAATAGCGGAACCAAAACTTTTGATATAATACTAGCTTCTGTTATGTCTCTCGTAATAGCTTATTCTTGCTATAAATCAATAAAAGATAAAAAAACTCATCAAACGCTGCACGATTCGATATCGAACACTTATGTAAGGAAGAGGAAGTAATTTATGAAAAAATTTTATTTATTCTGTAATGCTGGTATGTCTACAAGTCTACTAGCAAGCAAGATGCAAAAAGTAGCAGATGAACACAATTTGCCTATTGAGATAAAGGCGTTTCCTGATTCTGAGATGGACACAATAATAAATTCTGAAAATCCAGATGCCATACTACTAGGACCACAGGTTCGTCATATTTATGAAAAAACAAAAGAAAAATACGGCAAGCTTGGAAAGGTTATCATACCAATTAATCCAGATGATTATGGAACTATGAACGGTGAGAGAGTTCTAAAAACAGCTTTATTAGAATATAAGAAAAATGGAGGTAAATAGAAATGTTAAAGAAACTTGACTCTTTCCTATCTCCTATTGCTAACTCTTTATCAAAAAATAAAGTTTTAAGCGCAATTAGGGACGGTTTTTTAATCACAACTCCTATAGTAATAATTGGTTCTATATTTTTATTAATCGCTAACTTCCCAATAAATGGTTATACAGAATTTATGGCCGGTATATTTGGAGAAGGATGGGATCAATACCTAGGTAGAGTTACAGCAATTGCTTTTGACTGTATAGCGCTTCTTTCATCATTTGCTATTGGTTACTGCTATGCGCGTGAAAAAGGTATTGCTAATAGAGTATCTGCTGCAACAGTTGCTCTAGTATCATTCCTTATAGTAACACCTCAAAGACATCCTGACTTTGTTAATGTTGAAAACTCTGAACAAGTATTTCGTGGATTTTCATTTGGAAACTTTGGTACAGCTGGTATTTTCTTATCAATGATTGTGGCAATCGTAGCTGTAAGCATATTTGCTTGGGCAGTAAAAAAGAAACTTGTAATTAAATTGCCTGACGGTGTTCCACCTGCAGTAATGGATTCATTTGCTGCTTTAATTCCAGCAGCGCTTGCAATGATATTCTTCTTTATAATTAATATCATTATTTCACACACATCATATGAATACCTACACAACCTAATATATGAAGTACTTCAGGCGCCTCTAGTAGGTCTAGGTAAGTTTGCCCTATTTGAAGTTATATACCAATTCCTATCAACCTTATTCTGGTTCTTTGGTATCAACGGACCTGCTGTTACAAACACAATCTTCTCACCAATCCACAAAGCACTTACACTTGAAAACTACGAAGCAGCTCAAGCTGGTCTTGAAATGACAAACATATTTACAGCTGGCTTCTCTGACTTCTTCTGTAACTTCGGTGGTGGTGGATCAACACTTGGTCTTGTAATTATGATGGCATTCTTTGCTAAGTCTGAAAGAATGAAAGTTTTAGGTAGACTATCTCTACCAGCTGGTATATTTGGAATTAATGAGCCAATAATCTTTGGTCTTCCAATAGTACTAAACCCAATTATGATAATACCATTTATCCTATCCCCAATAGTAAATACTGTAATAGCATATCTAGCTACTATCTCAGGATTTATACCTGTAACATCTGGTATTCAATTACCATGGACTACACCAATAGGATTCTCAGGTTACTTAATCACAGGTTCATTTAAAGCAGTAATCTTGCAGTTAGGATTGCTTGCCCTTAACATGGCAATCTATTATCCTTTCATGAAATTACTAGACAAGCAATATCTAGAAGATGAAAAGAACAAAGTAGATGAAGTAGACGAAATAGATGAACTTTCATTTGACGATTTAAGTTTAGACTAATATTAAGAAAGAAGTAAATAATGAAAATTGTAATGATCTTTGATCAAGGTTTAGCTGGCGCTGGTGGAAAATCAAATCCCAAGCAAGATCTAGCAATAGCAAAGGGCGGAGTCGGTTCTGCCCTTATGCTAAAGCCACACTTTGATAAAGTTGGTGCAAATATTGTAGCAACCTTATATTGTGGCAACGAATATTTTTTAACTCATGAAAAAGAAGTTGTTATTAAAATGACAAAAATGGCAGAAAAGATTAATCCAGACATGGTTGTATGTGGGCCATGCTTCAACTTCGAAGACTACGCTCTAATGAGTGCAGAAATTGCAAAAAGCATAGAAGAAAATACTAATATCAATGTAGTAGCTATGATGTCAAAGGAAAATGAAGAAACTATCAAAAATTTCAAAGATAAGATTGATATATTAAAAATGCCTAAAAAGGGCGGTACTGGACTTAGCGATAGCTTTGACAACCTAGCAAACTATATAGATGGCACGGTTAATAACAAAGAAATTAATAGAGAAAATTTATACTAATAACTATGGATAATAAAATTAAAAATATCTACAATATTTATTCGGTATCCAGCTTTGAAAGGCAAATCGGAGACTATCTTCAAAACCACTACGAAAATAATGGTTATAAAATAGTAAAAGATAATCTAGGTTCTATTTTCTTTAATAAAGAAAATAAGGGAAAAGAAAAAGTTATGATTGCCTTTCCTCTGGATGAATACGGATTAATGGTTAGAGAAATAGAAGATAATGGAAAAATAAGATTTATTCTTTTAGAAGATATTTCTCCATTATCTTTTTTAAATCAAAGAGTAAATATAATAACTAGAAGCAATGAAAATATAAAAGGTATTGTTAAAGCCAATATTAAATTTGCTGAGGATAAAAAAACAAAACTAGATGAAGATGATCTTTTTATAGAAGCCTTAGTTCCATACAAAAAAATTAAGGATAAAGTAAAAATAGGAGACCTCGTAAGTTTAGATTCTCCCTTATATTCGGATGAGAATTTTATAATGGGCAGATCACTTAGCCAAAAAATTTTACAATATATTTCTTTAAATGTTGCAGAAAAAATAAAAGATAAATCCTATAATTTTGATTTATATTTTGGTGGAATTTCTCAATCTACCATTGGATTTAGGGGAAGTAAGACTGCAACTTACGTAATAAAGCCAGATCTTGCCATAGCTCTTACAAATTTTGAAACGAACTCATCTAGTCCAAAGATTTCATTAGGCGATGGGTTGATTGTTGGTAAATACGATAAACAAATGCTTCCTGATAGAAAACTTCTGGAATTTGTAGAATCCAACTTTAAAACAAGACCATATCTTGGTTTTAGAGGCAATGATGGTTCATTTATACACAAAACAATCTCAGGTACACCTACTCTTTCTGTAGGTATACCAACATCAAATGTATCAACCGCAAATGAACTTGTATTAAAAAGTGATATAGACCATCTTGAAAATTTCCTAATAGATTTTCTAGACCATGTCGAAGCTTTTTTAGGGGCTTAGGATGAATTTGGGAAGATTTAAGACTATATCAAATATTCCTGGATTAAGTTCTTTTGAAAATTTGGTTGTAAATAAATTAGAAAATAACCTAGAAGGTAAAAATTTAGAATTTAAAAAAGATGGAATAGGAAGTCTAATTGTAAGACAAAAAACCAAATCATCTGATGAACCTATTAAATTAATGTTTGCAACCCACATTGATGAAATAGGATTTATAGTAGAAGATATTAAGGGATCCTTTCTTAAATTAAGTCCCGTTGGGTCTACTTGGACTCACCTTGTTATTGGCCAAGTTTACCAATTAGTAAATAGAGATGGACAAATTTATATCGGTGTAATTTCATCTCCAGCAACCCACGGAAGAACTCCAGAAGAAAAATCAAAAACTCTTAGCCAAGATGAGATTTATCTTGATTTAGGTATAGAAACAGAAGATATAAAAAGACTAGGGATTAATATTGGTGACCAGGTAGTCCCCTATTCACCAGATATTAATCTTGCTGATAGTAAATTTTTTATGTCAAAAGCAATAGATAATAGAATCTCTGCTTATATAGGCCAGGAAATCCTAGAAAGTGAAATTGTAAATAAAAATGATCTCTACTGGGCTTTTACTGTACAAGAAGAGCCAGGACTCAGGGGCGCACGTACTACTACAGATATTATCCGTCCTGACATTGCCCTTGCAATTGATACAACCCTTGCTGGGGATACTATCTTTGACAGAAACTCTGTAAAGCTTGGCGGAGGAGTAGTACTTTCCTTCATAGATTCAAATTCAATAGCCCATAGAGGCCTTATGCGATGGATAGAGAATATATGCGAAGAAAATAATATAAAATATCAATATGCAGTATTTAACAAAGGCGGTACAGATTCAGGAAACATTCACAAATCTCTTAATGGGATAATAAATATGAGTCTATCTATACCGGTTAGGTATATGCATACCAATCATACATTGGCAAACACAAACGATGTTGATAACTGTATAAGTCTAGTTAAAAAAATAATCGAAAGCTTAGACGAAAAAGAATTTACGAAAATTAAGGATTTACGATGAAAGATAAAATTAATGAAATGGTTGACTCATTAAAAGATGAGTTAATAAATGACCTTAGAGAAGTAATAAAAATTCCAAGCAAAAAATCTAAAGCTAAAGATGATGCCCCTTATGGTGAAAATTGCAAAAAAGTTTTAGAAAAGGCAATAGAAATTGGAACAAAAAAAGGCTTTGCTACAAAAAACATAGATAACTATATGGTTTATTGCTCTACAGGCGAATCCTCCGACTATGTGTGCGCTATGGGCCACCTTGATGTAGTAGACGAAATGCCTGGTTGGAAATATCCGCCTTTTGAAGGAGAAATTCACGACAATAAAATGTATGCTAGAGGAGTCCTTGACAACAAAGGTCCAATAATGGCAGCTTTTTACGGTTTATACGCTCTTAAGAAGCTTGACGTTAGATTTAACAAAGAATTTAGGATTATCTTTGGATCTGATGAAGAAAGTGGAATGAGTGATTTAAAGTACTATCTTAGTAAAGAAAACCCGCCAATCATGGGTTTTTCACCCGACAATAAATTTCCTGCAATTTATGGAGAAAGAGCAAGGGCTAAGATTGAAGTTAGAGGCGATTTTGAAAAATTCGAAAGATTCTTAAATAATATAATATTAGCAGGTGACCCAGTTAAAAATCTAGACATTGACATAAGCGATGAAAATTTTGGTAGAATGATTCTTAGGGGCAAAAAAATATTTAAAGACAAATCTGAGTATGGGCTAGAATTTTCTCTATCAATGCCAATTTGTGATATTGATATTGTTATGAAAAAAATAGAAGAAAACTCTCTAGGACTTAAGACAAGACTAATTTCTTACGAAAAGGCCTTTTTAGAAGAGAAAGATTCTGAGCTAGTTCAAATTTTAAACAATGCCTACAATGATTTTATGGAAGAAAACCAAGAACCTACTACAACTACAGGTATGACCTATGCTCATTTTTGTCCAAATATAATACCATTTGGCCCATCTTTTCCGGGACAAAACGGTATAGCTCACCTTCCAAATGAATGGATAGATATAGATGATTTGTTAACATGCACTAAAATATATGCTTATGCATTTTATATGATCAACGAAAGTTTTAATAAAGGAGCGTAAAATGAAAAGATTAATTAGTTCTAACGCGTCAGACCTAACCTCTTACTCTGCAAAAGAACTCAAACAAAGTATCAAAGCAAGCGAAGGAAGAACAGTCTGTGCAGAAAATGTTGCAGTAAGAGAAGCTTTTATAGGAGATATAACAGGGGCCGAAATAGCTACTGCCTTTGGAGCAGACCTTATCCTTCTAAACGGTGTAGATGTCTTAGAACCAGCTCTCGCAGGAATTAAAAACCAAAAAGATTTTGTAAATGAACTTAAAAATCTAGTTGGTAGACCCATCGGCGTTAATCTAGAACCTATAGACCCAGATGCAAAAATGATGGATGAATCCATCAAAATTTCTAAAGGAAGAACTGTGAACAAAGAAAGCATGGCTGCCCTAGATAAGCTAGGAATGGACTTTTTATGTCTTACAGGAAACCCTGGAACTGGTGTAACAAACAAGACAATAACAGAAGCAGTAAAGCTTGCCAAAGAAAACTTCTCAGGCCTAATTATAGCTGGAAAAATGCACTCATCTGGTGTAGACGAACCAGTAACGACAGCTATAGGAACAAGCCAAGAAGGCTCTAGCAAAGAAACCATCAGGCAAATTGCCATAGCCAACAAAATCTGTGGCGTAGATATCCAACACATAGGAGATGCTGGATACGGAGGTCTTGCCCCTGTAGAAAATATCTTTGAAATAAGTGTTGCAATAAGAGGAATCAGACACACTGTATCCATGATGGCAAGGTCTATAAACAGGTGAAAACCCTTCCCTAAATCAATTTTACACTTGATTTAGGGATTTTTTTATTGAATAATTTTAACTTATGCTTTCCTTTGCGGTAAAGTAAAACCAGAAAGTTGGTTTTTATGAGTGAAAACAAAAGGACCTATATCCTAATTTAAGTCTTAAAGATATTATTGCAAATTTTACAAACAAAAGAGATACAAATTTTTTCAATTTTACAAAATTGTGTTTAAATTTAGTATCTCTTGTTGTTTTTCTGAAATAAAATTAGACTTTAAAGAAAACTATATCTATTATCGTCTAATCTAGTATATTAAAAAATTAACTTTTATTCTAAATTTGAATGTCTTTTTCTCATTGACTCAGAAGTTTCTGAGTTAAGATTCATTAGAAACAAAATGAACGCATCGGATATAAGCAAGGCGGCCTGTTCAAATAAACTTCCCATGGGCTGAACAGATTTATCAACACCTTCCAATATCAATGAATAATCGCTAATTTTAAAAATTTTAGAATTTTTGTTAGAAGTTATGCTTAGAATTTTAGCTCCATCTTTCTTGACTCTTTCTGCTATTGCATAAAGTGAGTTTGTATTTCCTGA
>QWCK01000331.1_pt1 | contig 92684 bp, 73 predicted proteins | sample 1972571 | NCBI WGS metagenome assembly QWCK01 (sample SAMN09866710, study PRJNA288562) | Human gut metagenome isolate term2_stool, whole genome shotgun sequencing... | isolation source: gut | host: Homo sapiens | place: USA: California | reverse complement strand
TCCAAAATCACTTCACGATAACATTCTCTGGCTCCCATCCTATCCGTTCCCATCCTCACCCCTGCGGGGGTAGGGGGATTTGATTGGATAGGATTTGATAGTTCCGTACTTGATAAATCAGTTCTTGATGGATAGTTACTTGATTCTTCTTTATTTAATTGGGCTGGTTCTTCCTGAACAGGCGTGACCAATGTTGGGTTTGCCTGTACGGGATTTTCCCGTATAGGTTTTTCCTGTGCAGGTGTTGGCTCTTTAGGCTGCTCCAGAATGGTGTACTCGATCGAACCAAGCTGACCGTTTGCGCCTCTCACGCGCTCACGGATCAGATAGCCGTGTTCCTCCAACTCTCGGATGCCGCCGCTGATACTGTCGATGCCGTCCTTGCAGATACGGGCAAGCCCCTTCATGGTGTAGTCCCAGTTCTCTGGCAGGGACAGCATGAGGGATAGAAGTCCCTTTGCTTTCAGCGACAGGGACATATCCCGCAGATGGTGGTTTGACATGACCGTGTAATCACGGGTCTTTTCGATACGGAAAACTGCCATGCCTGATACCTCCTTCCTCATGGTTTGAAAAGTGTTGATTTTCGGTGTTTCCTCCGTCTGTATCTCTCCCATACCCTTCACATGGGAAAACATCCATGCCCCTTTCGGTTCGTGGCACAGAGGGGAAGGAACAGCGGATTTTCCACCTTTTTTGATACAGTTTTCAGTTCCCTACAATTCACGGTCTTTGTGGTCATAGCGGAGGTTGCCAGCTATGACCTTCGCATGGTTCTTTATTTTGATAAATCCCTTGTCCTGGTTCTCCAGGGCCTTTCCGTATCCGGCTTCGGTCAGGAACAGGCGCATTTTATCACCCTTGTATCCCATGGGGGACTCATGGGAGAGGACGTCAAAGACGATCATGTGGCGGGTATCGGGATCGAACCGCTCCAGGGCCATGATATCGTGACCGGTCATCTTCTGGGCACCGGATTGCTGCCTGGCCTCCGCCAACATTTCCCCGATAGTCCTTGCCTTGCCGGGCAGACGGTAATTCTTCTGAACATCCCGGATCACATCCATGCACTCCTTATCGGAGAGAGGACGGAGCTTTTTCAAAAGGCCTTCCGCCGTGTCCTTCATGGCCTTGTCAGGTGCATAGCGCCAGGTCATGTAAATTTCATTCAGAGCGGCCCCCTGGCTGGTGCCCTCGACCTGATAGATCATCCTTTTTTCAGCTTCACTTAAATTCATTTATCCGGCTCCTTCCTAAAATGGGCAAAAACTTATTCAATTTTTGATGGTTGCATTGTCTGTCACTGTCCACAAAGCCTTGATTTTACTTGTTTTTCTCAACCATCCTTATCAAAGCCTTGCATTATAGGAGTTTTAATCGTTTTGTACATTTTCGGATATGCCGCTTATCGGCATTTCACCAAAAAAGAAGCTGTGCTGTACGTTAGTCTCGTGAACATTTCAGCCGGTTCTGATTTGACCGGGCAGCTTACTGACGGCTTTGCCCAAGATGCGCATCTGACAAAAAAGCAGCAGGTCAATCTGCTGACCGGGCTGATTATAAATGAAACTGCCAATGCAGATGAACAATATGTCTATGCCTCTGAGCTGAAGCTGCTGGCTGCTGTCAGCGCACAGCAATTAGATGTTATTCTTATGGACACCGCTGCGCGAGATCAACTGCAAGACGAAGAGTATTTTCTTGACCTGCGTACACTGGATGCAGATTTCGGCAGCTTGGATGAATTGTCTGCCGATGGTTTAACGCTGGATATTTCCGACACGCCCCTCATAGCACAAGCCGGCTTCGAGGAATCCGTTTACCTCGGTGTCATTGCAAATGCACCGCATCCGGAGCGCGCAGCTGCCTATATTCGTTATCTTTTGAAGTAGTAAAGCTGCTTCTTTTTGTTCGATACATTCAGCAAGGAGAGATACACATGGATATTGTAACGATTGGTGAAGTTTTGATCGACCTGACCCAGACCGGCAGGGATGAACGCGGCATTCCGCAGTTTGCGGCAAACCCCGGCGGCGCCCCCGCCAATCTGGCGGTTGCCGCCGCCAAGTTGGGCGCACAGACTACCTTTATCGGCAAGGTGGGCGAGGATGCCTTTGGCCGCTATCTGACCGAGGTTTTGCAGGAAAACAAGGTAGACACCCGCTATATGGTCACCGATGCCGACCACCCCACCACCATGGCCGTTGTTTCGGTGGATGCCTCCGGTGAGCGGGATTTCAGCTTCTACCGCAGTGCCAACGCCGATGTGATGCTGTGCAAAGAGGATATCCCGGAGGAAGCCCTGAAAGCAGCCAAAATCGTGCATTTCGGCTCGGTCAGTCTGACCGCCGACCCCGCCCGCACCGCCACGCTGGACGCCGCCGCCCGTGCCAAAAAGCTGGGGGCAATCATCACCTACGACCCCAACTACCGCGCCAACCTTTGGCACAGCGAGGAAGAAGCGATTGCACAGATGAAAGCTCCCCTGCCGCTGGTGGATATCCTGAAGGTTTCGGACGAGGAGCTGCCCCTGCTGACCGGCACCACCGACTGCGAAAACGGCACGGCGCAGCTGGCACAAAACGGCATTCGGCTGATTTTTGTCACCTTGGGTGCAAACGGTGTGTTCTACCGCTTTGGAGAGAAAACCGGTCATGTAGCCGGTGTTCCCTGCAAGGTGGGCGACACCAACGGTGCAGGCGACACCTTCTTTGGGGCAGCGCTGTCCAAGCTGTGCAAGGAGGATTTGAACTTCCTGACGGCGGACAAATTGGAAGGCATTCTGGCTTTTGCCAACAAGGCGGCCAGCATCACCACCAGCCGCCGCGGTGCCATCCCCGCCATGCCCACCCTGACAGAAGTGGAGGGCTGACCCATGGCGCAGGAATTTTCCGCACGATTTGCCCGCCATAAGGACGAGCTGGAATGGCTGTTCATGGAATTGTACAACAACCGGGAAGGGTTGGAGGTTCTGGAACGGGAGATGGCAGACGCCTACGACGCCCGCAACGCCGAGCTGAAGGCGCTGGACAAAGCCCGTGCCGCCGACCCGAACTGGTACAAGCGGGGCAATATGTTCGGCATGACGATGTACACCGACCTGTTTGCCGGAAATTTGAAAGAACTGGCAAAGAAGCTGCCCTATTTCAAGGAGCAAAAGCTGACCTATCTGCACCTGATGCCTTTACTGCAGATGCCCCACCCGCACAACGATGGCGGCTATGCGGTGGAGGATTTCGATACCGTAGACCCGGCTCTCGGCACGAATAAAGACCTCGAAAATCTGACCCGCGAACTGCGCAAGGCCGGCATCAGCCTGTGTCTGGATTTTGTTATGAACCACACCGCCAGCACCCACCGCTGGGCCATGGCGGCCAAGGCGGGCGACCCGTGGTTTCAAGCCTACTACCACCTGTTTGATGACCGCACCATCCCGGACCGGTACGAGCAGACCGTGCCGCAGGTATTTCCCAACACCGCGCCCGGCAACTTTACCTGGTGCGAGGAGATGCACAAGTGGGTGCTGACCACCTTCCACGACTACCAGTGGGATCTGAACTACGCAAACCCGGCGGTGTTCGTGGACATGACCAAAAGTATTCTGCATCTGGCAAATCTGGGTGTGGAGGTGTTCCGCATTGACGCTGTGCCTTACATTTGGAAGCAGCTTGGCACGACCTGCCGCAATTTACCGCAGGTACATACCATTGTGCGGATGCTGCGCATGGTGCTGGAATGTGTCTGCCCCGCGGTCATCCTCAAGGGCGAAGTGGTCATGGCGCCCAAGGAGCTGGCGGCGTACTTTGGCACACCCGAAAAGCCGGAATGTCACATGCTTTACAATGTGTCCACCATGGTCAACCTGTGGGCTGCCTTGGCAAGCCGTGACACCCGCCTGCTGAAGGCACAGCTGGACGCCCTGCACGCCCTGCCGGGCAACTGCTGGTTTGTAAACTATCTGCGCTGCCACGATGATATCGGCTGGGGTCTGGATGAAGCGGCAGAGAAACGTTTTGATATTGACCCCCAAAAGCACAAGGAGTATCTCTACCATTTTTATGCGGGCGATTTCCCCGGAAGCTGGGCAAAGGGCGAGCTGTACAACTACGACCCCGCCACCGGCGATGCCCGCAGCTGCGGCACCACCGCCAGCCTGTGCGGCGTGGAGCAGGCGCTGGAATCGGGCGATGTGATCGCGCTGGACTACGCGGTCCGCCGCGACCTGATGCTGCATAGCGTCATGGCATTTTTGCAGGGATTTCCGATGCTGAACTCCGGCGACGAGATTGCCCAGCTCAACGGCTGGGATTATAAGTCCGACCCCAATCGGGCAGACGACAGCCGCAACCTGCACCGCAGTGCGTTTAACTGGGAGAAGGCAAAACAGCGCACCCAAAAGGGTACGCTGCCGAACAAGCTGTGGCAGGGCATGGAAGAACTGCGCAAAATGCGAGCAGACGAGTGCTTTGCCCCGGATGCGTGGGTAACTACATGGGACACCCACAACCCCGGCGTCCTGGCATTGGTACGCAAGCACGGCGAGGAAACGCTGGTGGGGCTGTTCAACTTTACCGAGTACCCGGCAGGGGCCTGTCTTGACGCTTTGGGCGGCAGTTACCGTTCCGCAGACGGTCAGCCCGTCTGGCTGGCGGATGTAGAGCTGGAACCGTATCAGGCACTGCTCGTGAAGAATGTATAAGCCTTAAGGCAGACATATATCCCCGTTCGGCTGCACCATCCATGCAGGTGGTTATGAAATGATTGTCAGGCATTTTACGTTTATGCCTTCAGAATTGGTCTAATTAGAAGTTTTCTTCCTTTCCGTGTTGTATCGTTATTCTGTGTAACCCATTAGAATGCACTTTCCGGCGAAAAAAAAGAGCCTGGAGAACCTTACCGATTTGGTAAGGCCCTCCGGGCTCTTTTTACTCCAGTCATTATCAGTCGGTCAATAGTAAGCGCAAATTGCTTACGGGACGTGCACAATTCACGGCGACAAGCCACCTATGACGGATTTCATCAGCAGGGCTTGCTCATCATCCAAAACTGCAATCCGTTATCTGCGGCGCTCGTAAAGTGATATTCTCTCCATCACTTCCCGCTTTCAGGGAAGATAATTTTGTTGACAAAGAAGAAAATGACCATAGACACGCCGCCGTTCAAAACCGTCGTGCCGATGTTATAAATAAAGTCCGGCACCAGCAGCCCGGCTACGGCAACCCATACGCAGTTGATGGAGTTGACGATGCAGGTGATGACGCAGAAAGCCAGCACATACCACGCAATCTGCTTGCCTAAATTGCCCTTACTGCGGAACACGAAATTGCGCTGGATCGGGAAGTTGATGCACTCACCAATGACCATGGCGATCATATACGCGCAAAAGTACGGCAGCCCGCCGTGGGCGGCATCGTAGCCGAGGATGTTCCACTTGAAGGTTTCCCCAAACAGGGTCACATCCACGCCGGGCCAGCCGAAATCCACCACCGGCAGACTGCTGAACGCAGCGGGCAAAAATTGCAGCAGCAGATACTTGAACACGGTAATCAGATTCGACACGATGACGAACAAACCGCCCTCGCGCACCCACTTGGCTGCGGCGGGGTGTTTTGCCGCAAAATTATTCCAAAACTGCATAATGCAACCTCCATCAAGCGCCGCGCAGACGCTTTTCCATCTGCGCATTCAGCACCACATTCTTAATCGCTTCATAAATCACCCGCACAAGACCCAAGATCCAGAAGCCCTGCAATTCCATGACAATGCCGTCCACCATGCCCATGCTGATGGCACCGTTCGTCATCTTTGCCAAGGCTCGAAGGGGCATATTGTACTGGAACAAAATGTTCAGGTCCGGCTTGCCGCGTTTATAGCTGACATCCAGCAGGATCGTCAGCACGAGCCAGACAAGCCACCCCAGCGGGCTGCGTGCGTGGTTCAGTTCGCCCAAGGTCAGATTGCGGTCAATTTTGGTTTTGCCGTTCGGGATGGGATGCCCCAGCAGCTTTTCAAAGTCCGCATCGGAAACGCTCAGCACATTGCCCTTATAATAGCAATCCAAGTCCCTATCCTCATACGGATGCACGGTAGCCGTTCCATGTACGGAGATTTTCTCGCACAGCCGGATGTCCTCCACGCTTGCGCCGACAAGCAGCTCGTACTCGCCGCCCTCGATTTCCCAGCGGTTAGCCTTGACATTCCAGAAACGGAACGCCTTATCGTCCAGCATGATGGTAATGCGCTGTTTCTCACCGGGGGCAAGCGTTACGCGGGCAAAGCCTTTCAGTTCCTTTGCAGGGCGGAAAAGCTCACTGTTCTTTTTAGCAACATACAGCTGCACGATTTCCGTACCTGCCACACTGCCGGTGTTCGTTACGGTAAGGCTGACCCCCTGTTCATCGGCAGCCATATCGCTGTACGCAAACGTCGTGTAGCTCATACCATAGCCAAACGGGAAGCGCACAGCTTTTTCCGCCGTGGTAAAGTAGCGGTAGCCGATGTACAGCCCCTCGCGGTACTCCACAGTCTTGCGGCGGGTGGCAAAGTCGGCGGCGCTGGGGACGTCGGCGTAGGCCACCGGCCATGTTTCTGCCAGCTTGCCGCAGGGGTTGACCTTGCCGGTCAGTGCATCCGCAACGGCGCCCGCCCCCGCCTGACCGCCTAAAGCGGCGTACAACAGGGCTTGGCAGTTGTCCAGCCACGGCGTTTCGACTACGCTGCCGCTGTACAATACCACGACAATTTTCTGGTTGACGGCCGCCACAGCCTGCAGCAGATCCACCTGATTTTGCGCAAGGCGCAGATTGCTGCGGTCAAGACCCTCACTCTCGGCGATTTCATCCAGACCCATGCACAAAATAACTGTATCCGCCTGTGTCGCCAGTTCGCAGGCAGATTTCTGCAAAGCAGCATCCGGTTTACCGTGGCGGTCAAAGCCCTGCTGATACCCGATGACGTTCAACTCGGAGTCGATCAGCTTATCCAGCAGCACATCCACCTGTGTCGAGTTCACCATGCTGGAGCCTGCGCCCTGATAGCGCGGATTCTTGGCAAAGTCGCCGATGACAGCCACCTTGCTACCCGCCGCCAACGGCAGCAAAGAGCCCTCGTTTTTCAGCAGCACAAGGCTTTCCGCGGCGGCGCGGCGGGCAAGCGCATGATGAGCTGCCGCATCAAACTCGCGCGGGGCAGCGTCCAGCGCAGCCTTGGTATCAAACACCAGCGGCAGCAACTCTGACAAGCGGGCGTCGATGTCGGATTCAGAGATTTTCCCGCTTTCCACCGCCGCCAGCAGTTCGCGCACGCTGTCCCCGCCGGGCGCGGGCATTTCCAGCGTGGAACCGTTTTTCACACCCAGCGCGTGGTCGTTGCTTCCGCCCCAGTCGGTGATGACCGCGCCATCAAAGCCCCACTCACCGCGCAAAATCTCCATGAGCAGGTGCTTATTCTCGTTGGCATACGTACCGTTCACAAGATTGTAGGACGACATAATGCTGCGGGGATGCCCCTCTTTGACGGCAATTTCAAACCCGGTCAGGTAAATTTCCCGCAGGGTGCGCTCGTCCACGATGGAATCCGAAGCCATACGCCGCGTTTCCTGACTGTTGACGGCAAAGTGCTTCGGGCAGGCGGCTACGCCCTTGGACTGGATGCCGCGAATATATCCCGCCGCCAGCTTGCCCGCGAGATACGGGTCCTCGGAGAAATACTCAAAGCTGCGCCCGCACAGCGGGTTGCGCTTCATGTTAAGCCCCGGTCCCAACACCACCGACACTTCCTGCGCAGCGGCTTCCTCACCCAAGGCTGCGCCGATTTCCTCGCCCAGCGCGGCATCCCAGCTGTTCGCAACAGCCGACGCCGTGGGGAAGCAGGTGGCGGGCACGCTGGGATTCAGCCCCAAGTGGTCGCTCTCCCCCGCCTGCTTGCGCAAGCCGTGGGGGCCGTCCGACAGCCAGATCTGCGGGATGCCGTGTTCGGGCATACCCCGCGTTTTGAAGGTTTCCGCGCCGGAAAGCAGCGCGCATTTTTCTTCCAAGGTCAATTCTTTCAGCAAAAGTTCTGTATTTTGCATATATTTTCCCTTCTCATAAGAAAAGCCGCATCGTGCCGCACACCGAGCCGCAGCGAGGCGCTTCGGAGCGCAACCGCCGCTTGCGGCGGCTCTTGGCGCGGAGATCCGCCGGAGCGGTGCTTAAGCCGTAGGGCGGGAATTGTGCGGTATTGCCTTAGGTTTTATCAGGGGCAATGGACGCTTACTCTGCCGCCAGCGTGACCACAGCCTCGTTGATGGAGTAGGTGGTGCTGGAGCCCCAGCCGGAGACGATTTCGTCGTGGGCGGGGATGGTCAGCTGCTTGCTGCCGTCCTCACCCTCGGTGATGGGCACCGTCAGGGCATCGCTGCCGTTCAGGGTCATGGTAAGGGCATCGTCCTGCGCATCCACCAGCGTGCCGGTGATGGAGGCAGAGCCGTCAGCGGCAGTCAGCGTGCAGACCTTGTGGGAGTAATCCACCAGCAGCACGGCATCCGTTGCGGTGGGAGTTTCGCCCTGCACCAGCTCATAGCTGCCCGTGTACTGCTCGGTGACCAGTTCCTCGACCTGCACTTCAAACGTAGCGGTTGCACCCAGGAAGGAGGCCGTCACGGTCTTGGTGCCTGTGGTGTCGCTGTCGTAACCGGTGAAGGTCAAGCGACCGCCCCAGATGGACTCCTCCGCACCGTTGGCGCGGGTAGCCGTGACAACCAGCTCAGCCGGGTTGAAGGTGTCGCCCGTGTAGAAGGTGCGCAGGTTGGAGGCATCGATCGTCAGGCTCTTGGCAGGGGCATAGGGCTGACCGTAGATGTTGATGTTGCGGGTGATCGCACCGCCCATAACGCCATAGCTCAGGCTGGCTTCCATGCTGTATGCGCCATGGTCGGTGTCAAAGACGAAGACATCCGCATCTGCGCCGCCCTCCACATTGGTGGGGCGCACAGTGCCGTCAGCGTCCTGGTTACCCAGCAGATGAATGACGAAGTTCTTCTCGCCGTTTTCATCGTAGTTGTACCAGTAGCCGTAAACATGGGAGATAGAGTCGCCGCCCACGGAGGTGTTGGGACCGCTGAAGGAACCCCACATCGAACCGTCGGTGTAGCAGTACATATCCAGACACGCCGGATCCACGATGGTGCTGAAGCCCTCGGTGTACTGACCCTCGAAGAAGTAGGCAACTTCCCCGTTCGGCTCCTTGGCTTCCCAGGTTTCCTGCGGGATGGCAACCAGGTCATCCAGCGTCTTGGAGGTGAACTCGTTGTCGCTGTAGTTCATAACGGGACCCTCGGCAGAGGTCTGCGCCGCATCGGGGGCAACCTCCGCATTGTCGGCCGAGGGCAGGCTGCTGCTCTGCAGGGAGAAACCGCCCACGCAGACCGCAGCGACCACGACCACCGCACCGGCGGCAGCAAACTGTTTTCCGGTGGCTTTCGCCTCGCCGGTTTTCGTCTGCTTGCAGAAGCAGGCAATCACGCTGAGCAGGCAGGCAATAAACGTGCCGACCATATAGAACACGCACAGACCGGCGTTGCCGCCCGCAAAGGTGACATGGTTGATGACGTCGGCAAAGACGAAATACAACTGCACAACGACAAGATACAGGGCAATGTTATAAATGACCGCCTGAATCAGTGCGCTGAACGGAACGGAAACAAAGAAGAAAACGAGCGAAACGGCAGCACCGACCAGCAGCACCACGCCGGCCATCGTGCCGGAGTGACCCAGAGGGGCGGCCGTGGCCTGTGTGAGCAGGAATACAATGCCGGTGATCAGCGCGACCAGCGCTGCGGCAAGGCAGAACCAGCTGCCCAGCCCTTTATTTTTCAAGCCTTTATTCATCAGGTTCCACCTCCATCAATTCTTTTTGGCGGCACGATTCTTCCGCTTTTCCTCGGAGAAAACGTCCGTGTAGGTATGCAGCACATACATCACGACAGCGGCAACGGCCAGTGCGCAGAACACAACATCGAGGGCGCGCAGGGTCGTCTGCCACCACGGGGCTGCGTCGGAAACGACAACGTCCTCCGCGCCGGAGCCGCCCATAGAGGACTGCAGCATGATGTAGTACAGATAATGGTTGGAGTCGATGACCTTCTGCAGCAGGTCGCCGTCATCGGTGCTGGTGATCAGCTTCTCGATTTCGTTCGGGCGGGCGGTATCCAGGCAGAAGATGTTGTTGCCCGCCATCAGCATTTCGGGGGCGGAGGAATACTCGGACGCAGTCAGCGCATCGTCGATGATGTAGCCGCCGTAGTTCCACTCGTCGCGCAGGATGTGCTGGATGCCCTGGTTAGCGGCAGCGTACATAACGCCGATACGGTTGTAAGCGGTCATAACGCCGAGAGAATCGCCCTCAGCCAGAGAACCCTCAAAGGCGCGCATATAGATCTCGCGGATGGCCTGCTCGTTCGCAAAGGTGGAAATGCCCTGACGACCGGCTTCCTGCTCGTTCAGGAAGAAGTGCTTGACCGTACCGATCAGACCCTTGTTGCGCATACCGTGGGAAACGGCCTTGGCAGCATAGTAGCTCAGAACGCCGTCCTCGGAGAAATACTCCGAGGTACGACCGGAGTAGGGAGAACGCAGGGTGTCCGCGCCGGGCGCGTAGGCGATGGGGATGGACGCATACAGCGCATCCTCGCCGTACATCTCGCCAAAGCGGGTCTGTACATCGTGGTTCCAGGTTGCGCCGACGATGGGCAGCGTAGCCCAGCCGGTGCAGTTGCGGCGGTCACCGTACTTAAACTGACCGTTCATGCCCTCGGGACCATCGACGATGGTGCAGCCGGGCTTGTTGACAGCCTTGACAGCCTTGATGCCCTTGGAGTCGCCCATGTTGATGAGCAGATCGCTCAGCGTCAGCTGAGAAAGGAAGTCGTTCCACTTCGGGTCGTCGAAGGCAACGCCGATCATATCGCTGAAGTTGATCTTCTCATCCAGCTCCACGCCGAGGTTGAAGTCGGAAACGCTCTTGGCATCGGCTGCCTTGACGTAGGTCTGCATATTCAGACCGTTGTACAGCTTATCGTTGACCGTCAGGGTCTCCAGCGTGGTGGGGTAGGTCGTATCCCACGCGCTGCGGGAGAGGTAGGTGATTTTTTCGTCATCGTTCGCCCAGTAGTTCACATCGGCGTCGTCGAAGGTATTGGTGACTTCCACATCGCTGTTGTAACGGGAGTTGCGGTACTTTTGGGTGTCGACCTCGGTGTTGGGGGCGGTCCATGTGGCCACGGCGGCGGTGTTGCCGGTGACGACATTGCCGTCCTGATCGATCAGCTTGCCCGCAACGGCGTCACCGCACTTGGCGGCCAGCACATTGTTCAGTGCCTCGTGTGCGCCGTTGCCGACGGCGAAGTAGTAATCGCCCGCATCGAGGATGTAGCCCTTCGCGCCGTTGGCGTCATAGGACGCGAGGAAGTAGCCGGGCACATCGACCGTGACAGTCTCGGATGCACCTGCGGCCACGTCGATTTTGTCATAGCCCAGCAGCTGGATCGAGGACTTTTCGACGTTGTTCTGCTTGTCGTAGTCGGTGTAGGGGGTCTGTGCGTACAGCTCCACCGTAGCCTTGCCGTCCCTGTCGCCGGTGTTGCTCACCGTGACGGTCGCCGTAAAGGTGTCGGTGTCGCTGTTGTAGTCCAGCTTGTCAAGGTTGTACTCATAGTTCGTGTAGGACAGACCGTAGCCGAAGGGGAAGCAGACCTCCTCAGCGTAGTTCCAGCCATCGGTCGAGGCTTTGGTGCCAACCGTGGAATCGGCGTTGCCCTGACCGAGGATGGTGTCCTCGTAGCGGGTCTCGTAGTAGCGGTAGCCGACGTAGATGCCCTCGTTATAGCTGACAAAGCTGTCGCCTGCCGCGCGGGGCGTTTTGCTGCCGTAGTTGTAGGCGTGCAGACCGAAGTTCTCGGCGCTGGGCGCGGACAGGGAGTTGGCGGCAAAGGTGGCGGTGGTGTGACCGGAGGGGTTGACCTCACCGGTCACAACGCGGATGGCGCCGGGCATACCGTAGAAGCCGGGGTTGCCGACCCACAGCACAGCGTCAACATTGTACTCGTCCAGCCAGTCCATCTCCATCGCAAAGACGGAGTTCAGCAGGACGACGGTTTTCTTGAATTTGCCGGAATCCTTGATTTTCTGGAAGATCGCTTTCTCGTTGTCGTCCAGCTCCAGCATACGCTTGCCCTCGTCGTTGACCATCGCAAGGTCGTTGCCCTCGGTGGCAAAGCGGGACAGCGTAACAAACGCGACATCGCCGTAGGACGCAAACGAGTCGGTGACGCTGCCGGTGAACAGCGCCGGGTCATATTCGCCCACGCTGGAAACGCTTCTTGCTTTCGGCGCTTCGGCGGAAGCGTAGGCGTCCAGCACGGTTTGGTTCACGTTGAAGCCGGCATCCTGCAGGGCGTCAACGGGGGTTTTCTGGTAATCCGGGTTTGTGGAGGAACCGCCTGCCGTGCTGCGGAACACCGGGTCGATGCTGCCGCGGCCAAAGACCGTGACGTTGCGCTCAGACTCGGAAAGCGGCAGGGCATTGTTGCGGTTGTAGAGCAGCACGCTGCCCTCTTCTTCTTCCTGCTCACAGAACTGATAAGCGGCTTCGATGTACTTTTCGTAGCTTGCGTCAGACAGGGTGCCGTCAGCGGAGAACTCCGTGCCGCCGTAAGATGCGCCAGCGCCTTCGATGCCGAGTGCATGGTTGACTTCGCCTTCCTGCTGGAACGCAATAGTCGTTCCGGTCAGGACAAGGTTGGCCACCAGCACAGCCGCGCCGGACAAGCCCAGCCAACGGCGGGACTTGCTTGAGGTTTCCTTTTGTGCCATAGGTTTTTCTCCTTCCTAAACTGTCACAGATGAATGATACGATGCGCTTGCTGCCAAGGACTGCGCACTTCCCTTTTGCAGAAACCTTTCATATCTTTTTCACAAAACCATCATAAAGGGAAGCGTTGACCGGGTCAATGGAGTTGGCGCAAACGTCAAAAAACACGGCACAAATGACAAAGAAGAAAAGCGACCTCCTTTCGGCAGCCGCTTTTGGGTTATGCAGTTTCTTTTTGGCTTTTCCCGCAGGGGAAGGTGACAACTAAGTAAAAAATCGAGTCCTCCACAAAGCAGTCTGCCGTGCCGCCGTACAGCTCGGCAATGCTTTTGATGCTTTTTATGCCGTAGCCATGCTCCTCGGTATCCTGTTTGGTTGTGACGATAGCGCCGTCCCGCAGCGTCGGCGGTGCGGGGGTGTAGTTCTGCACGCGGATGACCGCCATGTCACGGCAGCGGCTTATGTCCAGTGTGATGACCCGCTTAGACGCATCGCTTACCTGCGTCAGACACTCAATGGCATTGTCCAGCGCATTGCCCAGCAGGGAGTAAATGTGGTAGTGCTTCATATTCTCCAGACAACTGCCGTCTGCCGAGCAGACCAGTTGAATCCCTGCCCGCCCGCAGAGTGCCGACTTTTGGGTCAGTGTGATGTCCAGCGCCTTATTCCCGGTGAGATAGCGCAGGTTCAGGTTGTCCATCTCTTCTTCCAGACGGGCGCGTTCCTCATCTGTGGCGCGGGAATACTGCTGTTTCAGGTCATGGTAGCGGATGTTGATTTTTTCCATGTCTTTTTTTGCCTGCTCATACTGCTGCTTGTCACATTCCAGCAGCTGCGCCAGCGTTTCATTCTCTTGTTCCAGACTCTTGATGCTGCAATTTGAAAATTCCAACGCCAGAATCGTGATGGCAAACAGGATGCAGAACGCATTCAGCGCCAGATAGGCGGTCAGGTAGGACTCTGCGCTGCTGTCCAGAACATCCTCCAGCACAACACTCAGGTAGACCGCGGCAATCAGGAAAAAGCCGGAGTAAAGCACGGTCTTGACATTGTCAAACAGCAGGCGCCCGCGCCGGATGCGCAAGGTGAACAGCAGGTAGATGACCAGGCAGACCACAAGGGTACTGAAAAGCAGAATGACAAAGTGGGCGAGCCTGTCCAAGCGCCCATGCTGAATCCGCCAAATAATAGGCATATAGGCCAGCTTACTGGCAATGTGCTGCACCGCGTAGGCACAGGTTGTATAAAACAGGGCGTGCAGCGGGCTGCAGTCAAAGCTGAACCATATCAGACCAAACAGCAGCGTCGTATACAGCAGCAATTTTGCCCACTGCGGCAGGAATGTCAGGGTGTCCGTCAGCGCAAGAAAGCCCCATACACCCGCCGCCAGCCGCGGAACGAAGCTGCTGCGGCGCTGCCCCCACGGGACAAACAGGCCAGCGCATAGAATCATACCCAGCTGGACTTGCTGGATCAGTATCCAATTTATGACCGGCACGGGTCTTCCCACTCCTTTTTTGCCATATATCGGGAGAATGCCTCGGTGAAGGCGTCCTTGTAGGTGCGCCCGATGGGCAGTGCCGCCCCGCCGATATAGACATTCATACGGCTTACCGCCGTGATGCAGCGCAGGTTCACAAGATAACTGGCGCTGCATCGCACAAAGCCGTAGGGCGTCAGCTGCTCCGCGATTTCCTGCATCGAACCGCGGTTTTTGATGATCTCGGTCTTACCGTCCCCGCCGCACAGGTTGTACAGCAGGTCGTGCTGGCGCACCTCCACATAGGCGATTTCCGCTGCATCCAGCAGCCGCGTCACGGTGCCGTCCTTGACGACAATGTGCGGCGGCGCAGTCTTTTGACCGGCGCGCTTATGCAGCACCTTCAGCGCCCGCGTCAGATACATGTGGAAGGAGTACCACTGTATCGGCTTCACAATAAAGCCCAGCGCGCCGACGCTGTACCCATTCAGCGCGAATTGCTGCAAATTCGTGCAAAAAATGAGGATGACGTCTTGATCTGTCTCCCGGATTTTTTCGGCCAGTTCCATGCCGGACATCTGCGGCATATCAATGTCCAGATATAAAATGTCAAAATCACGGTCTTGCGCCGCCAGATAGACTGCCGCACAGTCGAACTCCTGTACGTTCAGTTCTGTGCCGTTCTCCGCGCCAAACCGCACCAGTGCCTGTTTCAGTTGGTCTCTTTCTTGTTTTTCATCGTCCACAATGCCGATTCGGATCATCGTGCGTTCCTCCCTCCGCGCAAGGATCTATACAAATATGATATACCCCCGAACGCAGCCGCGTCAACCTTTTACGAGCGAATCGTCCAATTTTTCCAAGATATTTTCGGGATGCTGTGTGCTGCGCATGGAAGATTCTTGACCGCTACGGTGGCAAAGGAATTAAAAAGCAGCAGATACATTGGCAAAATAACAGCACAGCCCCCGCCAGAAACTCATAGAGCTTGGCGGGGGCTGTACTATTTTAATCAGCCAATATTTAAATCAGGCCCATCAGGCTGGGCAGGCCCAGAGACAGAGCCGGGATGTAGGTGACGGCCAGCAGGGCGGCAACCAGTGCCACAAAGTAGGGGATCAGCTTGGACGTGACCTGCTCGATGGAGACATGGCCGATACCGCAGCCGACGAACAGAACCGAGCCGACCGGCGGGGTGATGTTGCCCAGGCACATATTGAAGATCAGCATAACGCCGAACTGGATCTCCGTCATGCCAAAGCTGGTGGCGATGGGCAGGAAGATCGGGGTGAAAATCAGGATGGCCGGGGTGATGTCCATGAACATGCCGACGACCAGCAGGATGATGTTCATGAGCAGGAAGATGATGTACTTGTTTTCAGTCAGGCTCATCAGGCCGTTGGAGATGGCTGCCGGGATGCCGGAGTAGGCCATAACGAAGGACATGGCGGAGGAGGCAGAAATCAGGAACAGGATGATGCCGGACGTTTTGGCGGAGTTGAGCAGGATGCCAAGGAAGCCCTTGAAGTCGATGCTCTTATAGATGATGGAAAGAATCAGGCAGTAGAGAACCGCGACACCTGCGCCCTCAGTGGCGGTGAAGATACCGGAGACGATGCCGCCGATGACAATGACGATCAGCAGCAGAGACGGCACGGCGTCCCAGACGGTCTTGGCAATGCTCTGGCTGTGGTCAATGCCGGTGGCTTTCATGCCAGCCTTTTTTGCGCCGATGAACGCAACGACCATGCAGCACAGGCCCATCAGGATGCCGGGAATGTAACCGGCCATGAACAGCGTGGAGATGGAGACACCGCCCGCGACGGTGGAGTAGACAATGAAGGCAGACGTCGGGGGAATCAGCAGGCCGGTGGGGGCGGAGGCAATGTTGGCGGCGGCGGAGTAGGCGGGGTCGTAGCCGTTTTCTTCCTCAATGGGGCTGATGCAGCCGCCCATGGCGGATGCGGCAGCAACCGAGGAGCCGGACAGCGCACCAAACAGCATGTTGCCCAGGATGTTGGCCTGCGCCATGGAGCCGGGGATCTTGCCGACGAACAGCTGGGCAAAGTTGACCAGGCGCTTGGCAATACCGCCGTTGTTCATGATGTTGCCGGCCAGAATGAACAGGGGCACAGCAAGCAGAGAGAAGCTCTCCACGCCGGAGTTCATCTTCTGCATCGTGATAAAGGTGATCTGGTCCCAGGACAGGGTGGACATGGCGGTCACGATAGACGACGCCACAATGCTGATGGAGATAGGCACGCCGAGGAACAGCAGCACGCCAAACACGGCGAACAGGATAACGGTGGTCATGGTGATACTCATTTGTCTGCACCCTCCTTGGATTCAACTTTTTCGCCGGTGACGTCCTCATAGATGTTGATGATCTGCGCCAGGACGATGAACACGCCGGAAATCGGGGCGATGGCGTAAACCAGGCTGCGGGGAATACCCAGCAGGGCCGAGAACTCGCGGCTGGCAGAGACAGCCAGCTTAAAGCCGCCGATCGTGAATACGAAGATGGTCATCAGCAGAATCAGACCATCGATGGCCACCAGCAGGGCGGTGTGCGCCTTGCCGGTGAATTTGTCGCGGATGAGGGTCAGGGACATGTGCTCCCGGGTGGAGAAGGCGTAGGCCGCGCCGATGAAGCCGGTCCAGATCAGGCTGTAGCGGACAAGCTCCTCGGTGAAAGCGACGGGGCTGTTGAGGATATAGCGGGAGAAAACCTGAATCAGAACCAGCACCGTCATAAAGGTAAGCAGCACGGCGCAGGCAATGCTCAAAATTTTGTCCATCCAGAATTTGATGGCAGCAAAGGTGTTTTTCATGGCTTACTCCTCCCCTCTTGCGGCTTCGATGGTATCCAGCAGCGTCTTGACGCCGGGATACTGCTCCTCGTAGGCTTCGATCATGGGCTGGGTTGCCTCGCGGAAGGCTTCCTTGTCGACGTCATAGACGAACTCAACGCCCATCGTCTCCTGTGCTTCCTTGACGGCCTCCTCCACAGCGGTGTCCCACATGACCTTGTGGGCATCGGTGGAATCGTGGGCGGCCTCCAGAATGATTTCCTGATCCTCGGGGCTGATGGTCTCCCAGACCTTCTCACTCATGATGAGGACGTCGGGGATCATGGCGTGCTGGTCCACCGAGTAGACCTTGCAGACCTCGCCATGCTTGCCGGTGGTCAGGGCGGTCTCGTTGTTCTCGGTGCCGTCAATGATGCCGGTCTGCAGCGAGGTGTAAACGTCGCCGTAGGACATGGCAACAGGGATACCGCCGAGGTAGGTCATCATATCGGTCTGGCTCTTCATATCCTGCACGCGGATCTTCAGGCCCTTCAGGTCGGCGGGCGTGCGGATGGCGCGATCCTTCGTGTAGAAGGAGCGTGCGCCGGAGGTGTAATAGGTCAGCGTGACAAAGCCGTCGTCACCGGTGGAGAGGAAGAAGTCCTGCATCTCCTGCGAGTCCATGACATGGTAGAAGTCATCGGTATCGTTGAAGATATAGGGCAGGCCGAAGGTGTTGAAGGCATCGTTGTAGGTAGCCAGACCGGGTGCAGAAACCTTGGTCATGGCGATAACGCCGGCCTGCAGCTGCTCAAGGTTCTCGTTTTCGCTGCCGAGCTGGCCGTTGGGGAAGATCTTGACCCGGATGCGGCCATCGGTCTTTTCAGCGACCTCGTCCGCGAACTGGGTCATGGCGATGTGGACAGTGTGGGTCTCGGACAGGCCGTGGGCCAGAGTCAGCACCAGCGGGTTCTCGGCGCTGTAGCCGGTGGAGTCGGCGGTGGTGCCGGACACGCCGCAGCCGGTCATAACACCCAGACTGAGCGCAGCCGCAGCAGCCAATGCTGCGAATTTTTTGAACATGGTATTTCTCCTTCTTGTATGTATGCCGTTTTCCCCTTGGCCCCCTCTGAGAGGGGGCTTCCGCCGCAGCGGCTGGGGGAGAGAACCGTGCCATTACCAGAAATATTTCGGGCTGCGGCAAGGTTCAACCCCTCCGCCCCTACGGGGCACCTCCCCTGCTAGGGGAGGCAAGAAGCTGGGTTACATCCCGATCAAATCAAACTGTTCGAACGAGACAAGTACCTCGTGATCCTTCTTGGGGTTGGGGTACTTGATCTGGACGCTCTTGAGGCGCTGGCTGTAGTACCAGCCGCTCTCGGCCTCCTCAAACTTGCGGCGGTGCAGGAAGTGCGGCAGCTCTTTGCCGTCCACCTGCACATAGAACGGGGACTTCTCGCGGTGGATCATATCGAGGTACATGCTCTCGACGGCGGTCTCGTAGCTGCCCTCATTCGTGAAGGTCACGACGGTCTTGACGCCTGCCTTGACGGCGATCTTCGTCTTGAGATACGCGCCCTTGCGGTAATCGTTCGTGTGGCCGTCATCCTCGTACAGCGTGAACTCGGAATCCACATCGGGGGCCATCAGGATGTCCAGCGCGGTGATCTTTTCGGTCATCAGGTTGTGCAGCTTGTTGCCGCTCATCGGGAGAATGGCACCGCTGCGCACAAACAGCGGGATGCTGGCAATATCAACCGGCACCTCAATCGTCTGGCCGGGGGCGTATTCCTCGCGGGTGTAGAAGTCGTAGAACCGCTCGTTTTCGTTCTCTGTCACGGGCAGGTAGACCGGGCGGACGGTCTGGCCCTTTTCAACGACGTTCGCAACCAGCAGAGAATCACCGAACATGAAGTCCACACCTTCATCGTAGGTGGCCGGGTCGTTCTGGAAAACGCTGAACGTCGGCTGCCAGATGGGCAGGCCGTTCTCATGCGCGCGCTCCATCAGGGAATACAGCGTCGGGCTGAGCTTATAGCGGAAGTCAATCGCGTCCTTGATGTACTGCTTTTTGTCGCTGTACATCCACGGCTCGGTGACGGTGTTGTCGGTGTTCGTGGAGTGGATGGAGAAGCGCGGCTGGAAGATGCCGTTCTGCACCCAGCGCACGAACAGTTCGCCCTCCGGCGCGGGGCCGAAGAAGCCGCCGATGTCGCAGCCGTGGTTGGACACGCCGCAGAGCGCCATGCCCAGAATCGTGGCGATATTGTATTTCAGGGTATCCCAGTGGGTCAGGTTGTCACCGGCCCAGACCTGCGCATAGCGCTGGATGCCCGCATGACCGGAACGGCAGACCGAGAACGGGCGGCAGTCGGGGTCATACTCCTCGATGGCCTCGTTGGACAGCTGGCACATCAGGTTGCTCATAACCGGCTTCATCGTACCAATCGTGCTGCCCTTGCCCTCAAAGTAAACCTTTGCGTCCTTGTCAACGAGGGAGTCATACTCGCAGTTGTCGTTCCAGATGGAGCGGCAGCCGTATTTCAGCAGCGCGTCCTTGATGTACTGCTTCCAGTGCAGGCGGGTGGATTCCTTCGTGTAGTCCACAAACAGGCCGGGGCCGCCCCACCAGGTACCGACAGCCAGACCGTCAAGACCTGCATTGTCGTCGGAGGCGGGCAGGAACATGCCCTTCTCCTTCATCTCGTTCAGCAGCGGATGGACGAGCAGCATACCGGGCTTGATGTTGGGCGAGACGACGATGCCGCGCTTTTCCATCTGGGCGAACCAGTCTGCCGGGTCCTTGAAGCGCTTGTGGTTCCATGTGAAGGTGCAGCGCTTGATGCCCTCGGCGGTCTCAACGGCGCAGTAGCCGCTGGACAGCTGGAAGCCGTCGGCAGGGATGCCTTCCTCGCGGGTCGTGTCGATGAAGTCCAGCACGGCATCGTCGCTGTTCTCGGGCAGCTCGGGGTAGTACATCGAGCTGCCGAGGTAGCCCAGCGCGGCCTTCGGCAGCATGACGCTCTTTCCGGTCAGGTCGGTGTAGCGCTCAATGATTTCGCGGATGGACGGGCCTGCGATCAAAAACAGGTCAATGTCGCCCGCGTCGGTGCGGTAGGACGAGTAGCGGTGCCAGTAGTTGCGCTTCTCGCGGCCCATGTTGAAATCGCACTCGGCGGTATTGTGGTAGAAGTAGCCGACAGCCTGCTTGGTGCCGCGGTTCAGGCGGATATAGAACGGAATATGCTTGTAGAGGGAATCCGTCTCCTTGGCGTTGTAGCCCATGGCGTCGCCGGGAGCCATATTCATGTATTTCTCGGCCTTGTTGATCTCGCCGGATTTCTCGCCGAAGCCGTAGAAGCAGTCGTCGGCCTCGATCTGGCTGGCGTGGATGCGGCGGTGGTTGCTGTCCTCGCGGTAGGCCAGGTCGGGAATATCGGCGTGCAGCAGACTGCCGTCCTTATTATAGACCATGATGCGGAACGGTACTTTCTCGATGACGACCTTGAGACGCGCCCCCTGGATAACGGCCTGCCTGTCGCCGTCGGTCAGGGCTGCGGCGGCGGACTGGACGCGCTTGCGGCAGTCCTTCATCAGCTCGTCGGTGCGGGACTCCCATGCGGTCATGGTCAGGCTGTAGGAGGCTTCATCCCAGTCGCCGTCAAAGCCCGCGCGGATGCGCAGTATATCGTCGGTCAGGAACCAGATGCGCAGCTCTACAGCGTTGGTGGCTACGGAATAATAGCTTCCGCAGTCCTTGACAGCGCCGCCGGTGTAGCACACTTTCATAGATTTTCTCCTTTTTTTGCATATATTGCATATAATTGAATGGTGGAACTTGTTATTTGGCAGGTAATGTGCATATTGTACAAAATTGCATGACATATTTTGTTCAATCCGCGCATTGTGCCCCTCTTCGCCTTTATGATAACAAATTCTTCACAAAATTTCTTCCGTATTTGTAATGCAAATGTCGCAAAATGTGATATAATCGTGGTAAAGACAAAATTTGACAGGAGGAGTCGCTCATGATCCTGCAAAAAATGCCGCATTACGTGGATTCCATTCTGACGCAGGAGGATGCCAGTGCCGCCCTGCAGGACGGTCAGGTTGTCGTGGGCCTGTATACAAACCGGGAGAATGTCCAGTCGGTGGTCCACTCCCACCCGTATTATGAGATGATACTGCCGGTGGCGGGCAGCAGCGTGCGCTACTCCGTCGACGGCAGTGTCTACGATTTGCACCTGGGGGAGCTGATACTGTTCCCGGGCGAGATGTACCACTCCGGCAAGTTCAACATCACGGACACGACCTCGGAGCGGCTCGTCGTGCAGATAGCTCCCGGCATCTGGGAGCGTGCCTGGGCGCAAAGCGGCCTGCCGCGTCATGTCTGGTCGGGCGATCCTGTCATTCTGGACACTGACGCCGTCACGCAGTGGGACTTCCGCGGTCTGCTGGAGCGGATGGCCCAGACCGTGTATCTCGATGAAAAAATACGCGATACCGTGCAATGCTGCGAGGTCACGGAGCTGATTTTGCTGATCAGCCAAGTTGTGACCCGGCGGCACAATGCCCCGCCGCCCTCGGCCACCAGTCTGCTCGTCGCCAAGGCGGTTGCTTACCTTCAGGCCAACTACACCGACCCGCATCTGACCGTGGCCCAGCTGGCGAAGTACACCTACACCAGCCGGGAGCACCTGTCCCGCGTGTTCAAAGAGTACACGCTGGAAAGTATACACGGGTATCTGACCAACCTGCGTATGCAGCACTGCCGCAACGAGCTCGCCGACGGCACCGGCGTACTGGACGCCTGCACCGCCAGCGGTTTTGCAAATTACAGCAGCTTTTTAAAGAGCTTCCGCGCACTGTACGGCATCACCCCCGCCGAGTACCGCGCCCAACTAAGGCAGAGCCGCAGAACGCCATAAAGAAAACCACACATTGCGGCGTGCACGCTATTTCAGGTAGATAAGCTGCCCTTCACAAAAATCCGCCGGGGGGCCTTCCCAAAAACGGGAAGGCTCCCCGGCGGTATTTATTTATGAGTCGTTCTTATATGCGATGACTTTTTGTCCGCATCAAAGGTATTTCCGCAGGGTCGGCACAAGAACGCTCATATTGATCGGCTTTGCGATATGGTCGTTCATCCCGGCGTCCAGCGCCACCTGTTTATCTTCGGAAAATGCATTTGCCGTCATGGCGACGATGGGGATATTTGCCTTTTGAGGATCGTCCATTCTCCGAATCTTTTTTGTCGCATCGTAGCCGTTCATCTCCGGCATCTGGACGTCCATAAGGATCAGCTGATACGTTCCGTTCGCAGCTTTTTCCAGCATATCCACGCATTCCACACCGTCTTTCGCGCGGTCTACCGTACAGCCTTCTTCCTGCAGCAGCTCGGTGGCGATCTCCGCGTTGAGGTCGTTGTCCTCGGTCAGCAGAATTCTCGTGCCGCGCAGGCTCTCCCTGTCCGCAGGGTCAGCCGCGCGTTTTGCCTGCGCTTCCTCCTCGGACGCAATGCGGCTGGGAATGGTCACGGTAAAGGTGGAGCCGACACCGATCTTGCTCTCCACTTCCACGGTGCCGCCCATCAGCCCGACCAGCTTTTTCACGATGCCCATCCCGATGCCGCTGCCTTCCACCTTGCTGACGGTGGAGGTGCGTTCGCGTTCAAACGGCTCAAAGATATGCTGCTGGAACTCCTGCGACATGCCGATGCCGTTATCGGCAACCGTGACCACCGTATCGCACCAGCCCTCTTTTTCGCCGGGCCTCTGCGTAACATCGCAGCAGATCGTGCCGCCGTTTCCTGTGTATTTGACGGCGTTGCTGACGAGGTTTGTACAGACCTCCGTCAGGTGCGGAATATCCGCGTAGATATACGGATACGGCAGCTGTGTTGTCACCGTAAGCGTCTGGCCCTTGCTGTCTGCCTGATTCCGGAACATGGCAATGCAATTACGGAAATCCTTCTCGACATCCGAAACAGAATACTCCATTTCCGTCTTATCGTTCTCGATCCGGGCAAGATCCAGAACATTGTTCAGCAGCATCAGCAGGTTTTGTCCGCACACCTGGATGTTCTCCATGTATTTTTTCAGCTTTGCAGGGTCGTCCGAATGCCGGGCGGCAAGGTCTGCGTAGCCGATAATGGCGTTCATGGGCGTGCGGATGTCATGCGACATATTGAACAGGAAGGTGGATTTAGCCCGGTTTGCGCTCTCGGCGTTTTCCGCAGCGATCTGCAATTTGGCATTCAGCTCCTGCGTATCGTTGGCGGCTTTCCTTGCGGCAGCTTCGGCTTTGCGTGCCTTCCGGAGCAGCTTCAGGATCATAAGCAGGATTACTGCCACAAAAATGCTGCTGACCAGCAGAACCATAACGAAGTTGTCCCTTATAAACTCGCCAAGGGTAACCTTCCGCGCGGCGCTTTTGTACATTGCCAAAGAGGCGGTAAGCATATTGGCAGGCATCGCCTTGATCGTTTTGTTCAGGATGGACAGCAGATGGCGGTTTCCGCTGTTGACCGCAAAGCAGGATTTGGCAGGGTTGGGCAGCGGAACGCTGTAAAAGTCGTATTTCTTGTTATATGTACCCTCGCTGCCAGTTCCCGTGACAAAGCAGTCTGCCTGTCCGCTTTCCACCAACTTTGCCGCATCCTCCGGTGCAGCGCAGTCCACGATTTCCCACTGCGGATAATAAACCGCAAGGTACCTTGTCAGGGAAATCTTGTTTTGGGGAACGGCAACGCGGTTCGCTTGGGTTTCGTTAAAGTGCTCTTTGTTCGTGACCGCCATCATGTTGGAGGTCCACGTTGTGTTGGTACAGGCAACGCGATACTCTTCCGCCAGATTGGGACTCTGGTCGAAATGGAATACCATGTCGATCTCGCCTGATTTCAGCGCATCAAGTTCCGCTTTTTGGCTGTCATAACCGACCATCTGGAATTCCAGTTCCTGATTTCCCAGACAATCTCTGGCAAACCGAATATAGTCCGTGATGGTCCCGGTAAGTTCCCCGGTGGAAGGGTCATAGACGCTGACGCCGCTGTCACCCGTCATAAAGCCCATCCGGATCGCGCCGTGCTTTTTGAGCCACGCCTTTTCCTCTCCCGTAAGGATCGGGGTATAATCCATCGAGAAATACCTTTTATAGAGATCCGCCGTATAAAAAGGATCGGCGTCCTCCAGCGCGCGCATCGCATTGTCCAGTTCTTCCTTGATATCCGCACGGTCTTTGTTGATTGCATAGTAGATGTCGGAGCTTCCCACGCGGGTTATGGTCGAGATGCCAAGCTCCGTCCAGAAGGATTCTTCCATCGAAACAAAGCAGTCGATCTCATGGTTTGCCAGCTTTTGCTTGGCATCCTCATTGTTGGCGATGTTGACGTGCTGCGTTTTCAGGTCGTATTTTTCTTCCCATTCGGTCAGCATCACCTCCGGCTCGGTTCCCATCAGAACGCCGATCTTTTTGCCGTTCAGCGTCTTGAAGTCGGAAGCGGTGATGTCCTCGCGCGAAAGATCGGCGTAGAGGTAATCTTTTTCCTCCCCCATCGGCTCGTCCGAAAACAGCATCTCCTCGGTGCGGTCCTCCGTATAGGAAATATCGCCCATAATGTCGATTTCGCCGTTTTTGAGTTTTTCAAAGCAGTCTGACCAGTCGCAGGTCACATACTCGAGCTGCCAGCCTGTATAGCCGGATAAGGTCTGCAGCAATTCGTAGCCGTAGCCCTTTCTTATGCCCTTCTCGTTGACATAGTTGAAGGTGTCCTCAAACGAGCCGACACGGACGACCTTTGCAGGGACGGTTTCTGCGGCAGCCTTCACAGGAAACAGAGCCGGCAGCAACAGCAGCAGGCACAGCATCGCACAGATGCTTCTCCATGTCGGGGTCTGCATGGCTTTGCGCGTTCCGGAGTTTTTCATTCTTTCCCATCTTTCTCCGCCCCAGGCGGCTGCATTTTGATTTCATTTCCGCACCGCCGATTTCAGGAAGGTCATGGCAGCCTCCGTCGCATCGGGTTGTCAGCAGCTTTCTTGAACAGTAAATACCAACGTATACAGTATATATTATAGCATTGTCGCGAAATCGTTTCAAGATTCTTTCGCTGGGCAGCGTAAGCAAATATAAGGCAATACCGCATAATTCGCGGGAATTATGCGGTATTGCCTTAGGTCGTCATCGCAGACGATTTTAGAATCGGTATAATTATTCGGGCAGTTGAATCTCCGGCATCAGCTCATCGGAGACGACTTGCAGCATTTCCTCCAATTTAGCCAGGTCATCGGGACCGAAGCGCTGTTTAGCGCGCTCCATGACAAGGTGCAAGTAGGAATAACTGATGTTATAGTAATCAATGTACTTTTGGGTCGGGCGCAGGCGGTATTCCCGCTTGTCGATGGTGGACTGGATGCGCTCTACATAGCCTTTTTTGACCAGCGAGTTGATCTTATACGCGGCGTTGGGGGTAGAAAGATTCATCATGTGGCTGAACTGCGCAATCGTAGGTTCGCCCAATGCCATGATGACTTCCATGCAGAAAGATTCTACCGTCGTCAGCGTGGCTTCGCGATCCTCGAATCGACTGAAGATCTGCTTATAGAAGTGCAGTTTGAATTTGGTGTATACCCGTCCGAATGTCTGGTCCAGCATAGCGAGAATCCCCCTGTAGGTTAGTGGATTTATTATAGCACATTCCGCCATGTAAAACCAGCCCTCAGGCATCCGTGAGAACAAACGTCAGCTCAGCGTTGGCCGCGCGCACGCCGTCCACCCATGCGGTGGCCTTGCCGATGCCTACCGGGCCATGCTGTTCTATCAGCTCACATTCCAATATCAGCACATCGCCGGGTATGACCTGCCGACGGAAACGGGCGTTTTTTACGCCGCCGAACAGGGCGAGCTTTCCGCGGTTTTCCGGCAGGCTTAACGCGGCTACCGCCCCGGTCTGGGCCAGCGCTTCCAGAATCAGCACACCGGGCATAACGGGGTGTCCCGGAAAGTGCCCCTCAAAATACGGCTCCGTGCGGGTCACGCATTTGACGCCCCGCGCCCATTGGCCGGGGGTGTAGTCCAGAATCTTATCCACCAATGCAAACGGGTAACGGTGCGGCAGGATCTCTTCGATCTCTGCCGCGCTCATGGCTCGGGGCGGCTCATTTGGCGTATAGTTCATCCTCATCCCTCCCAGCGTTTGAATACCACGCAGGCGTTATGGCCGCCAAAGCCCAGACTATCGCTCATGGCATACTCCACCTGCGCCGCGCGCCCATGGTTGGGGATATAGTCCAGATCCAGCTCCGGGTCCGGCTCCTGCAAATTGACGGTGGCGGGCAAAAAGGCATCGTGCAGAGCCAGCGCGGTAAATACGCCCTCTACCCCGCCTGCACCGCCCAGCAGATGGCCGGTCATCGACTTGGTCGAAGACACGGCCAGCTTGTACGCATGGCCGCCGAACACCGTTTTGATAGCCGCTGTCTCGCAGCTGTCATTCAGGTGAGTGGACGTCCCGTGGGCGTTGATGTAGCCGATCTGTTCAGGCACTACCCCGCCGTCGGCCAGCGCCAGCCGCATACAGGCCGCACCGCCTGCGCCGCCCGGTGCCGGGGCGGTAAAGTGGTAGGCGTCGCAGTTAGCGCCATAGCCCACGACCTCGGCATATATTTTGGCACCGCGCGCTTTGGCGGCCTCGAGTTCTTCCAGCAGCAGTACGCCGCTGCCCTCGCCCATCACAAAGCCGCTGCGGCGGGCATCAAAAGGGATCGAGGCCCGGGCCGGGTCGTCCGCCGTGCAAAGGGCTTTCATGCTGGCAAAGCCGCCCACGCCCAGCGGGCTGATGCAGCTTTCGCTGCCGCCGCAGAGCATGCGGTCCTCGTATCCATCGCGGATACGGTGGAACGCATCGCCGATTGCATTGGTGCCGCCTGCACAGGCGGTGGTGGGGCAGCTGCACATGCCCTGCAAGCCAAAACGGATGGCGATCTGCCCCGCCGCCATATTGCCGATGGACATGGGGACAAAATAGGGGCTGACCTTTTCAAAGCCGCGCTGCTGGCCGCGGGTATGTTCTTCCTCGATGGTAGGCAGACCGCCGATGCCGCTGGAAAGGATCACGCCAAACCGCGTATGGTCGATTTCTTCCAGCGCAAGGCCGCTGTCGCGGACGGCTTCGTCGGCGGCGGCCACGGCAAACTGGGTAAAGCGTGCCATTTTGCGGGCTTCGCGCTTGTCGATGCGCGCGGCGGGGTCAAAGTCCTTGACCTCTGCGGCCAGCTTTACTTTAAAATCAGCCGTATCAAAAGCCGTGATCGGTCCTACCGCGCAGCGGCCAGCCTTAATGTTCGCCCAGCTTTCTGCCACCGTATTGCCGGTAGGATTTACCGTGCCAAGGCCGGTAATAACGACCCGGCGTTTCTTTTTTGTGTCCATTGCACACCTCACATTCCCATTCCGCCGTCAACGCAAAGGACCTGCCCGGTAATATACCCGGCCTGCTCCCCTGCCAGAAAAGCCACCGCCGCCGCAACATCCTCGGCATGGCCGATTTTGCCTGCCGGGATGGCCGCTTGTGCTGCGGCACGGGCCGGTTCTGACAGCACGGCGGTCATATCTGTTGCAATAAAACCGGGAGCCACAACGTTGGCGGTGATATTGCGGGCAGCATACTCTTTGGCAGCGCTTTTCGTCAGGCCGATCAGCCCCGCCTTGCTGGCTGCGTAGTTGGCCTGACCCGCGTTGCCGTGCAGACCGACAACACTGCTGACGCTGATGATGCGCCCATACCGCTGGTGCATCATAAAGCGGCAGGCCGCTTTGGTGCAGAAAAACGCCCCCTTCAGGTTGGTGGCAAGCACATTGTCAAAATCAGCTTCGGTCATCCGCAGAAGCAATTTGTCGGCGGTAATGCCCGCGTTGTTGACCAGCACATCGATCCGCCCAAAAGCGGCAGCGGTATCTTCTACCAGTTTCCGACATGCTTCGGGGCTGCGCACGTCCGCCTGCAGCGTGACAGCCTGCACGCCAAGGGCGCGGCAGGCTGCGGCTGTTTCCTCGGCAGCGGCAGCGCTGCCGGCATAGTTGACGGCAATGTTCATGCCGTTTTCGGCCAAAGCCCGGCAAATGGCACGGCCAATGCCTTTGGCCCCGCCCGTAACCAGAGCGGCACGGCGCAAGTTTTCGGTTTGCGGCATGGTCAGGCTCCTTTCATGGTGCGCAGCAGCTGTTGCAGCTGCGCGGCAGTTTCCACCGGATAGCACGAGATGGCACTGCCCACAGTCTTTTTGACAAACCCGGTCAACGCCCTGCCGGGACCGATCTCAATGGCGGTGTCCACGCCCAATTCTGCCAGACGGCGGACGGTCACCTCCCAACGCACGCCGGACTGCACCTGTTTTTCCAGCAGCACGGCAATGGTGTCGGTTTCCTCCATCTCGTGGCCCAGGCAGTTGAACAGCACAGGGAACTGCATCGGCGCAAAGCGGACAGCCTCAAATTTTTCCCGCAGTGCATCCCCTGCCGGGTGCATCAGGGAGGTATGGAACGGGCCGCTGACATTCAGCGGCAGGCAGCGCCGCGCCCCGGCAGCAAGCGCCAGCTCGGCAGCTTTATCAACAGCGGCCTTGTCGCCGCCAATGACCAGCTGGCCGGGGCAGTTGTAGTTGCAGATCTGCACAACGCCTTCGTCGGCGGCTGCATTGCAGCATGCCTGCAAGGGTGCTTCGTCCAGCCCTAAAACGGCTGTCATCCCGCAGGTGCGCCCCGCCGCAGCCGCAGCCATTGCCTTACCGCGGAAGGCGGTTAAAGCGACTGCGGTCTGCACATCGAACACCCCCGCACAGGCCAGGGCGGAATACTCCCCCAGCGACAGCCCCGCCGCATAATCCGGTGTGATGCCTGCCTCCCGCAGTACGGCAGTAAGGCCAGCGGCAAACGCCGTCATGCAGGGCTGGGTGTATTGGGTCTCGTTCAATACACCGGCTGCGTCGGTAAAGCAGACTTCTTTCAAATCAAAATCCACCGCCGCGTCGGCTTCGTCAAAAGCAGCGCGGAAAGCCGGGAAAGTCTCGTAAAGATCCCGGCCCATACCGGCGTGCTGGCTGCCCTGCCCGGCGTATAAAAATGCTAGTTTCATAAGGTGATCTCCTTGTACACCCCGGCGATGCAGTCTTTGGCTTCGCTTACCATCGCGGCAAAAATTTCTTTCACCGGGCGGACTTCGTGCAGCAGCCCTGCGGCCTGTCCGGCCATCAGGCTGCCATTCTCGGTGTCACCGTCAAACACAGCCTTGCGCAGACTGCCTAAAGTAAAGCGTTCCAGCGCCATTTTATCAGCCCCGGCCTTTTCCTGGCGGACATACTCGCGGCTCATGCGGTTTTTCAGTACACGCACAGGGGTGCCGCCGATGCGCCCGGTCACGATGGTATCACTGTCGCGGGCTTTTAACAGGGCGGCCTTATAGTTTTCATGGATGGGGCACTCGGTGCTCGCCAGCAGACAGGTACCGACCTGCACACCGCACGCCCCCAATGCCAGCGCAGCAGCCAGCCCCCGTCCATCGGCAATGCCGCCCGCAGCAATGACCGGCACATGGACGGCATCGACGACCTGCGGGACAAGTGCCATCGTGGTCATCTCGCCCACATGGCCGCCGCTCTCGGTACCTTCGGCAATAACGGCGTCAATGCCGAGCGGTTCCAGATGTTTGGCCAAAATGGCTGCCGCCACCACGGGGATGACCGTGATACCGGCTGCTTTCCACGCGGCCATGTACTTTCCCGGATTTCCCGCCCCGGTGGTGACGAGCTTTACGCCCTCCTCCACCACGATTTTGGCAAATTCATCCGCCTGCGGGTGCATCAGCATGATGTTCACGCCAAAGGGCTTGTCGGTCAGTGCGCGGCAGCGGCGGATGTTTTCCCGCAGGGTGTCCGCGTCCATGCCGCCGGAGCCGATCAGCCCCAGCGCCCCGGCGTTGGAACAGGCAGCGGCAAACTCGCCCGTGGCGATATTGGCCATGCCGCCCTGTATAATGGGATATTTTGTACCTAAAATTTCATTGAGCAGCTTCATTTTCTACCCTCATACGTCAGCAGCATCCCGCCCCATGTCAGCCCGCCGCCAAAGCCGATGCAGGCCAGCGTCTGGCCGGGTCGCAGCAGATCACTTTCCGCCATTTCGTGCAGGGCAATCGGGATGCTGGCAGCACTGGTGTTGCCGTGACGGCTTATGTTTTTGTAAAACTTTGACGATTCTGCGTGTAAACTTTTGACACAATGGTCAATTATGCGGCTGTTGGCCTGGTGGCAGACTACCCAGTCCAGATCAGACAATGTCTTTTGGCTGCGATCCAGCACGGCTTGCAGACAGCGCGGCATAGCCTCCACGGCAAAGCGGAAAACCGCCTTGCCGTCCATCGTGATCGGCGCGGTATCGCAGGCCGCAGGGCCGCCCGCGCGGATCGCTTCACTGCCCCGTGCGCCTAACGTTACGGCGAACGGTGCATTTTCGGCCAGCTCAAAAACAGCCGCACCCGCGCCGTCGCCAAACAATACACAGGTCGTGCGGTCATTCGGGTCCACCATGCGGGAGAGTGCCTCGCAGCCAATGACCAGCGCATACCGCCCGCCCAGCGTGCTCAGAAGCCCGTGGGCCGCGGCGGCGGCATAAATAAAGCCGGAACAGGCCGCATTCACATCAAAGGCAGGCCGGTTTTCCGGCAGACCCAAGGCAGCCTGTACGCGGCAGGCAATGCTTGGGGTAGCCGTCGGGGCCGAGAGCGTTGCCACAACACAGCAGGCAATGTCGTTTGCCGCCAGACCGCTGCGGGTCAGGGCCTGACGGGCGGCGGTGATAGCCAGCGTGGCGGCATCCTCGTTTTCGGTGCAGTAATAGCGCTGGCAGATGCCGGTGCGGGTCGTGATCCATTCGTCGCTGGTGTCCACCTGTCGGCGCAAGTCCTCGTTCGTCACTACACGGCTGGGCAATGCCCCGCCGGTAGCCAGCAGCTGTAAGCCTTTCATGCGCCCCTCATTTCTCCGATGCGGCGGTATTTTTTGTAGCGCTGGTCTGCCAACGTCTTGCCGCTCATCTTACATAAAGCGGCAAGGTGCACCGCAATGGCGGTGTCCAACCGGCTGAAAAGCAGCTGCCGTCCACGCTGTGCGCCGCCCAGCGGTTCGGGGATGATCTCTTCCACAATGCCATCTGCGTACAGGTCTTGTGCCGTCAGCTTCATCATGGTGCAGGCCTCGCCGCTGCGGGAAGCATCTTTCCACAGAATACTGGCAAAACCCTCGGGGCTGAGCACTGAGTACACGGCATTTTCCAGCATCAGAATGTGGTTGGCAACGCCCAGCCCCAGCGCGCCGCCGCTGGACCCCTCGCCTGTGACAATGGCCAACACCGGGACAGTCAGGCCGCTCATCTCCATCAGGTTGCGGGCAATGGCTTCCCCTTGGCCGCGTTCTTCCGCATCCTTGCCGGGGTAAGCACCGGGAGTGTCAATAAAAGTGATGATGGGACGGTGAAATTTTTCCGCCTGTTTCATCACGCGCAGGGCCTTGCGGTAGCCCTCCGGTCCCGGCATGCCAAAGTTGCAGCGCAGGTTTTCTTCCAGCGTAGTCCCTTTGCGGTGCCCCAAAACGGTAACGGGCATCCCGTGGAACCGTGCGATCCCGCATAAAATGGCCGCATCCTCTTTGCATTGTCGGTCACCGCACTGCTCAAAAAAGTCGGTAAACAAATTGTCGATCATTTCGGTTATATGCGGGCGGTCAGGGCGGCGGGCCAGAAAAACGCGGTCCGCCGGCGTCAGCGAGGTGCAGCGCTGTAAAAGCGTGTTTTCCTCTGCGGAAAGCTCAGCCAGTTCAGCCGCATGGGTGGTCGTGCTCGCCATTTCGGCGTCATCGGCACGGCTGCACAGCGCGTCGATCTGCGCGTCCAGCGGTTCCAATTGCTGCAAAACTTCTTTGATCATCTGCGCTTCCTCCCCTGCGTGTGGAGCTGCAAGATCCGCGTTAAGACCTCTTTCAACTCGGTGCGCGGTACGACCTGATCCACAAAACCGTGTTCCAGCTGGAACTCGCTGCGCTGGAACCCGTCGGGCAGTTTTTCACCGATGGTCTGTTCAATGACGCGCGGCCCGGCAAAGCCGATGAGTGCCCCCGGTTCGGCGAGCGTAATATCACCCAGACTGGCAAAGCTGGCCGTGACTCCGCCTGTGGTGGGGTGGGTCAGCACGCTGATGTACAACCCGCCGCTGCGGTTGAACCGTTCCAGCGCGGCGCTGGTTTTGGCCATCTGCATCAGGCTGAAAATGCCCTCCTGCATCCGTGCGCCGCCACTGGCAGAAAAAATAATGAGCGGCAGGTGCTTGTCGGCAGCGTACTCAATCGCACGTGTGATTTTTTCACCAACAGCGGTGCTCATGCTGCCCATAAAAAAGCGGCTGTCCAGCACAGCGACCACCGCCTGCACGCCGCCGATCCTGCCGATTGCTGTAACGGCAGCTTCTTTCAGGCCGGTCTTGACCGAAACAGCGGCCAGCTTTTCCTGATAACCGGGAAAATTCAACACATCGTTGGGCGCAATGTCCGGGTTCAGCTCTTTAAAAGTTCCGTGGTCCAGAACCGTGCTGAGCCGATAATAGGCGCCGATTGCCAAATGCACCCCGCAGTTGGGGCAGACATACTGGCTCTTGACCCAAACCTGCCGCGTGGCACGGCGGCCGCATTTTTTGCACTCGACAAATTGCGGCGGCACCCAGTTGGGCGCAGCCGTGCCGGCATCGCGGCGGGCTTTCATCTGAAAGCTGCGCTCCTGCGGGCTGGTCGGGAACAGCTTTTCAATGGCACTCATCCTGCAATACCCTTTAGGCTGCCCGCGCAGCCAGATAGTTGAAGATGTCGCCCACGGTTTTGAGCGTCCCCAGATCCTCGTCGGCAATCGTAACGCCGAACTTGTCCTCAAACGCCATGTTCAGCTCTACCGCATCCAGGCTGTCCGCCTGCAGGTCGTCGGTCAGGCTGGCATCCATGGTGACCTTATCAGCATCGCAGTTCAGGGTGTCAACAAATACTTCTTTTACTTCTTCAAAGCTCATATTACGTACCTCACATAATTTAACTAAATAAATTGACGTAATTGTCAATGAGGTCATTATACCACGTTTGTTTCGAATGTCAATATTATTAGGTAAAAATATTTATCTAATTGAACCGCCGTTTTTCTCCTCTTCCGGTATTATAAAAGGAAAGCACACAAATTATCCCCCTGCGGGGGCAGCCCTTGCTGACTGCGATTTGACCGCTGCTGCATATCTTCCCTGTGAAATATCCAATCGCCTTTAAATGGTTTTATTTTTTTCTCTTTTACTCTCCCGGATTATTTTCTATTCTGCAACATATTTCGCTCTAATGTGCTATACTAATAATATCTAATAATGATGGAGGAACTTCTATGAAACGCAGCATCCGGCTCCAATACAATGCCCCCGTCACACTGACCTTTTTCTTTTTGTCCCTCGCCTCTCTGGTATTGGGCTACTTAACAAACAACTGGACAACCTCGCACCTGTTTAGTGTGTATCGCTCGTCGATGACGGATCCGCTATTCTATGTCCGGTTGTTCGGTCATGTCCTTGGCCACGGCGGTTGGAATCACTTTATAAACAATATGCTCCTCTTCCTTGTTGTCGCTCCACCTTTGGAAGAACGATACGGAAGCCGAACACTTCTAAGCGGTATCCTTATGACCGCGCTGGTATCCGGCATATTGCAGTGTGTGCTGTTCCCCACTTCTGCATTGCTTGGTGCATCCGGTATCGTATTCATGCTTATCATGCTCTCCAGTTTGGCTGGCAGTAAGAATGGAGGTATTCCTATCACCTTCATCTTGGTTGGCGTGCTGTACTTAAGCCAGCAGGTATACAGTATCCTCTTTATACAAGATAATGTAGCTAACTTTATGCACATTGTCGGCGGTATTTGCGGTACAGCTTTTGGTTTTGCCGTCCGGAAGAGATAACGAATGATTGGGAAGAGGATCTTATTTATGATGAGTAAGCACATTTTTCAGAAAGAACCCGTCCTGAGCATTGCCACTTGTTTGGCGATCATTTCCGCTTTCTTTGTCCCCCCGGACGCAGAATACCTCGGATATATCGATTTCCGTACTCTTGCAATCCTGTTTTCGCTAATGACAGTTATGGCGGGACTGAGAGGGCAAAGCGTATTTGATAGACTCGGCCATGCCCTCCTATCTCATACCCGCACCGCTTTGCAGCTAACAGTTGTTCTCGTTGGCCTATGCTTCTTCAGCAGTATGCTGATAACAAACGATGTATCGCTGCTAACATTCGTGCCATTTACGTTTGTCGTTTTGAATAGTTTGAACGCATCTGTTCGTAGTAAACTGCTCCTCCCTATCGTCTGTATGCAGACGATAGCTGCCAACCTTGGCAGTATGCTTACACCACTGGGCAATCCCCAAAACCTGTATTTGTATGGCAAGAGCGGGATGGATATGAGCTCTTTTGTTCTGTTGATGCTCCCCTATTCCATCATATCATTAGTGCTTCTTGCTATATGGGCAGTATGGCTAAGCCGTGAAGGTTCCGCCATTGTTGTAACTCATTCTGCGGTAAACTCAGAACCGGACAAGAAACTCATTGCGTTGTACGGTATTCTGTTTGTCGCCTGTTTATTGGTTGTATTGCGTGTTCTCCCATACGGTGTTGCATTTGTCGCTATCTTGGTGTGCACCTTCTTTGCCGACCGCCCCACTCTTGGCCGCGTAGACTATTCTCTGATTCTTACCTTTGTAGCACTGTTCATTTTCATCGGGAACTTAGGTCGGATGGAAGCGTTCTCTGGATGGTTGCAGAATATTCTGGCCGGCCATGAGGTTTTCGTATCCGTTCTGGCCTCTCAAGTGACCAGTAATGTGCCTGCTGCCATCCTGCTTTCTGGATTTACCGATAATTTCCGTGCGCTGATTATTGGCACAAACCTTGGTGGCCTTGGCACATTAATTGCATCCATGGCAAGCCTAATTTCTTATCGACAGATTGCAAATGAAGTACCTGCTGAAAAAGGGCACTATTTTGCGATGTTTACTATTTCCAATGTAGTGTTTTTGGCCATTCTGATGGGCGCTTGGGCCCTGACCTGATATTTCCGTAATTCTATTGCTATTTAAACGTCTTTAAACGAAGATCACATTCGTAAATGGTCGCACAGTCAAGCAAAAGCGAGCTCATTATGAAAAATTACGTCAGCAGTTACAGAAAGCTCAAACATCATCTTCACGCATAAGGCTGAAAGCTATAGGGGAACAAAAAAGCGGAGGAGGCAAAACGCCTCCTCCGCGCCAAAATTTTCGGTTGTAGGGAAACACCGGGGGTAGAAAGTGTATTACTGCCATCCTCTTGCCGCAGGGTCGAGCATCTCAGCGGCGGAATACACCAGCGCGTTGCAGATGGCGGCAGCCACGTTGCTGCCGCCCTTGCGGCCCATGGCGGCGATGGCGGGCACGCCGTACTGCGTGCAAACCGCAAACAGCCGTTCCTTGCTTTCCACCACGTTCACAAAGCCGACGGGCACGGCGATGACCAGCGCGGGGCGCAGACCGCTTTCGATCTCGTCCGCAATCGTCAGCAGCGCCGTGGGGGCGTTGCCAACGGCCAGCACCGCGCCGGGGTACTCCCGCGCGGCCCTGTGCATGGCGGCGGCGGCCCGGGTCGAGCCCGCCGCCTTCGCAGCAGCGGCGACAGCGGGGTCGGCCATAAAGCAGAGTGCCTGCCCGCCCAATTTGGCCAGACCGGGCTTTGTGATGCCCGCCAGCGCCATGTTGGTGTCGGTGATGACCACTGCCCCGGCACGCATGGCCGCGACGCCCGCCGCCGCTGCGCCGGGTGTGAAGCGCAGGTTCTCGGCGTAGTCAAAATCCGCTGTCGTGTGAATAACGCGCTTGACCACGGCGGCGTTTTCGGGCGGAACCGCAAGCCCGCGCGCGGCCAGCTCCTCCGTGATAATGCCCATGCTCGTGCGCTCAATATCGGCGGGCAGATGATGCTGCGGTGTCATTTTTTTCCTCCTCTGGGGTTGTGCAGACCCATGGCTGCGTAGACGGCGTCCATGTCCAGCGCACTGCGTACGCCGTCGGCCAGCAGGTCCAGCTGCTGTGTGCGGTAGTCGGCCATCGCAAGTGGCGCGGCGGTCTCCGGCGCAATTCCCTTGCGGCGGCAGAGGTACGCGGCCAGCTGCTCCGTCAATTCGCCGCTGTCAAACAGGCCGTGCAGGTAGGTGCCGAACACGGCGTTTTGCACGCAGCCCTCCGGTGTGCCGTCGGCATAGCGGCAGAACGGTGCGCCGTTCACCGCGGTGCGGCCCGTGTGAATTTCATATCCGGTCAGCGCAGCCCCGGCAAAGGGCGCGGCAGCCGTCGCCGTGACCTGTGCGCGGCGCTTTTCGGCGGTAAAGACCGTCCGCGTCGGCAGCAGGCCCAGCCCGCGCAGCGTCTGCGGATGGCCGCTCTCGGTGCCCTGACTGTCGTCGAGCGTCTCGCCCAGCAGCTGATAGCCGCCGCAGACGCCCAGCATCGGCGTGCCGCCTGCTGCCAGCTTGAGCACAGCAGCCTCCAGCCCGGACTGGCGCAGCCACAACAGGTCGTTCACCGTGTTTTTGGTGCCGGGCAGAATGACCAGGTCCGGCGCGCCCAGCTCCCGCACGGACTGCACGTACCGCACACCCAAAAGCGGGTGCTGTTCCAGCGGCATAAAATCGGTAAAATTGGAAATATGCGGCAATCTCAAAACAGCTGCGTCCAGCGGCTTGACCGCGCTTTTGCTTTGCAGCCGCGGCGCAAGCGAGTCCTCGTCCTCGATGTCCACCCGCAGGTACGGCACGACGCCCAGCACCGGCAGCTGTGTTTTTTCCTCCAGCATCGCCAGCCCGGGGCGCAAAATTTCTACGTCTCCGCGGAATTTATTGATGATAAGCCCGCATATACGCGCGCGCTCGTCCGGCTCCAGCAGCGCCACCGTGCCGTACAGCTGCGCAAAGACGCCGCCGCGGTCAATGTCGCCCGCCAGCAGAACCGGCGCGTCCACGAGCTTTGCCAACCCCATATTGACAATGTCGTCCGCCTTCAGGTTGATCTCGGCGGGACTGCCCGCACCCTCGATGACGATGATGTCAAATTCATCGGCAAGGCTGTCGTAGGCACGCAGAATATCGGGAATCAGAGACTTTTTGCGACGGAAATATTCCTTTGCGGGCATATCGCCGCGGACCTCGCCGTTCACGATGACCTGGCTGCCCACATCGCTGCTCGGCTTGAGCAGGATCGGGTTCATCCGCACATCGGGCTCGACGCCCGCGGCCTGCGCCTGCACGACCTGTGCGCGGCCCATTTCGAGGCCGTCCCGGGTCACAAAGCTGTTCAGCGCCATGTTCTGGCTTTTGAACGGCGCGGTTTTGTAGCCGTCCTGCGCAAAAATGCGGCAGAGCGCCGCGCACAGCAGGCTTTTGCCCGCGCCGCTCATCGTGCCCTGCACCATGATGCACCCTGCCCGGCTCATGCCAGCACCTCCCGCATAATTTTCAACAGCTGTTCGTTTTCTTTTTGGGTGCGCACAGCGGTGCGGTACCACGTCTCGTCCAGCCCCGGGTAGTTGCCGCAGCCGCGCACCACCGCACCGTGACGGCGCAGCTTTGCCCCAAAGTCCGCCGGTGCGCGGAACAGCAGGTAGTTGGCCTGTCCGTCCACGACCCGCAGCCCCAGCGCCCGCAGTCCCGCGGCCAGCCTTGGGCGCTGGTCGGCAATGAGTGTGCGCACGCTGTCGGCATAGGCGGTCTCCTCCAGTGCGGCCAGCCCTGCGGCCTGTGCCAGGCCGGACACGGCCCACGGCTGGCCCGCCGCGCGCATTTTGTCCAGCAGCGCCGCGTCACTGCACAGCGCATACCCCAGCCGCACCCCGGCCATAGCGTAGAGCTTGGTGAATGCCTTTAAGATTATAAGGTTCGGTGCATCGCGCAAAACTGTCTTAGCTGTCAGGGCATCCCGCGCGGCAAGGAAGTCAAGGAAGCACTCATCCACGACCAACACCGCGCCACAGTCGGCACAGCGGCGCAGCAGCTTTTGCACCATAACGAGCGGTGTGACCTGCCCGGTGGGGTTGTTGGGCTGACAGAGGAACACTGCATCGGTGCTGTCGTCGATGGCGTCTACAAAGCCGTCCGTCACGGCAAAGTCGTTTTCCTCCCGCAAAAGAAACCGCTGTACGTCACAATCCACCGTTTCCAGCGCAGCAGCGTACTCGGCAAAGGTTGGCGCGGGCAGCAGTGCGCGCCGCGGGCGCAGGGCCAGTGCCAGGCGGTAGATCAGATCCGCCGCACCGTTGCCGCACAAAATTTGCGCAGTATCCACCCCCTCTGCCGCGGCCAGCTTAGTGCGCAGGGCCCGGCAGAGCGGGTCCGGGTAGCGATCCGCCATGGGCAGTGCCGCTGTGATGGCCGCCGCCACGCCCGCGGGCAGCCCCAGCGGGCTGACGTTGGCCGAAAAATCCAGCGCGTCCCGGCCAAACTCGGCCCGATAGCCCGCCCAGTCACCGCCGTGTACCAGTTCCATTCCGCATTCCCTCACAAGACAAGCATCAGCCGCACGGCCAGCCCCGACACAAGGGCCAGCAGACTCTCGGCGTACATCATGCGGTTGGCACGCAGGATGTCCCGCGGCTCGATCTCCCGCAGCGGGTCGCCAATTGTCGGCTTATCGTAATATTCGCCAAAGTAATAGGCCGGACCCGCCAGCTGCACGCCCAGTGCCCCGGCGCAGGCGCTCTCGGTCTGGGCGCTGTTGGGGCTGGCGTGGCGGCGGCGGTCCCGCCGCCAGATGCACCACGCCCCGCGGGCGCTGTTGCCCGTCAGCGCCGCCGCAGCCACCCAGAGCAGCGCGGCCAGGCGGCTGGGCAGCCAGTTGGCGGCATCGTCCAATTTGGCGGCACAGCGCCCGAAATAAAGATATTTTTCGTTTTTGTAGCCGAGCATGCTGTCCATCGTGTTGATGGCCTTGTAGGTCAGCGCCAGCGGTGCCCCGCCAAGGAGCATATACAAAAGCGGCGCAATGACGCCGTCGCTGGCGTTCTCGGCCACGGTCTCCACGGCGGCTCTGGTCACGCCCGCGGCGGTCAGGTTTTGCGTGTCACGGCCCACGATGCGGGCCACGGCCCTGCGGGCCGCGGGCAGGTCGCCCTTTGCCAGTTCCTTGTACACATTGCGGCTCTCCTGTGCAAGACCCTTGGCAGCCAGCGCCTGGCCGCACCAGAGCATTTGCAGCGCCAGCCCCAGCGCCGGGTGGAGCCTTGCCGCGGCCCAGCAGGCAAGCCCGGTAACGGCCAGCGTGCCCAGCGGCAGCACCGCGGCCACCGCGGCCCCGCCGGCCAGCTCGCCCCGCGGCGTTTTGGGCAGTGCGGTGCGCAGGTGCTTTTCCAGCGCCGAGATGCACCGGCCCATGAGCACCACCGGATGCGGCAGCCACGCCGGGTCGCCAAACAGAGCGTCCAGCAAAAAACCGCCCAGCACCGCCCAAAAAATCAGCATGTGCTCTCCTTCGTGTACTGCACGGTCTTGACCAAACGCAGCTCATGTCGCGCCGCCCAGTCGCGGGCGTCCAACACATAGCCGCCCGCGTTGGGGCCGCACCACCGGTAATAGCTGCGGCGCGGCACGCCGTAGCGCTCCAACGCGGCCATCTGGGTGCCGCCGTGGGCCAGGATCACCAGCATTTCCTCGCCGTCGGCCAGCGCCTTGTCCACCAGCGCCGCAAACGTGCGGCATACGCGGTCACTGAAATCGTCCTTGCGCTCACCGTCTGGGCAGCTACTCTCGCAGTTGGCGGCGACCCACGCCTGATAGTCGGGATCGTGCTCCATCTCAATATAATTGCGGCCTTCAAAGCTGCCGAAGCACATCTCCTTCAGCCCGTCCACGGGCACGAGCTCCGCGTCCGGGAACAGCACCTCCGCCGTCTGCCTTGTACGCTGCAGCGTGGAAATATAGACAACCTTCGGGTCAATATCAGCCCGGCGCAGCTGGGCCAGCCCCTCGGGCGAGAGCGGGATGTCCCGCTGACCCTGATAGCGCTTCTGGGCGTTGTACTCGGTCAGGCCGTGGCGCAGTAAATAAATCAGCATTTCGGAAGTTCTCCTTTCAAAATCGTCGGCAGACCGCAAAACATCTGCACAACGCAGTCCGCCCGCGCGGCCAGCAGACAGGCCAGACGGCCCGCCGCCTCCCGCGCGGCACGCGCGGCGGGGTCAATCGGCACAACGCCGCCGCCGACCTCCGCCGCGGTCACAACATCATAATCTGCCAGCTCGTCGGCCAGCCGGTTCAAATCGGCGGCGTCGGCGGCCAAATCCTGCACGTCGTACACCTGCCGCCCGCCGAGCTTTTGCGCAAAGGTGCGCTTGCCGCTGTAGATCGGCCCTGTCACAAACACCATTTACAGCACCCCCAGCCATTGACAGGCGGCCAGCGCCGCCAGCATCCAGATCTCGCATTTTTGCAGGAACCACCCGGCCAGATCACCGGTCACACCGCCAAACTGTTTTTTTGCAACAACGTAGTACCGCGCAAAAACGCAGCCCGCGGCCAGCACCAACGCCCAGCCGCCCAGTGCAGTCAGCCCCACGGCCAGCATGGCGCAGAGCGCGGCCAGCACCTGCCACACGCGGACGCGGTCCGCCGCCGTGGCAAAAGTGTGGGCAAGGCCGGTATTTTTCGCCAGCGGGAACGCCGCCACGGCCAGCCCGGACAGCGCCCGCTCCCCCACCAGCGCCAGCGTCCAGAGCACGCCGACCCGCGGGGTGAACGCCATACAGCCGCACAGCGCAAAATACGCCGCAAAGTAGCTGCACAGCCGGATGACCGCGAACGCGCCGCAGTGGGGGTCCTTTAAAATTTCCAGCTTCTTCGCGGTATCGCCGTAGCTTGAAAGTGCGTCGCAGGTGTCGGCGTAGCCGTCCAGATGGATGCCGCCCGTGACCCAGACCGGCACAAGGCAGAACCCTGCCGCGCGGGCCGCCGCAGGCAGCGGCAGCACGCCGCAGACGCACCACAGTGCGCCGCACACCACTCCCACCAGCGGGAAGGCGCAGAGCGCGTACCGCATATTTTTTTCGTTCCAGTCGAACTGCGGCATCGGCAGGGCCGAGAACATGGCGAACGCCACCGCAATCGTCTGTAAAGCTGTCACAGTCCTTCACTTCCTTTGTAATAGACGGGGATGCCGCAGACAACGCGCACCACGCGGTCTGCCCGCGCCGCCGCAGCGTTGTTGACGGCGGCCAGTGCGCGCAGATAGCGGTCCGTATCGTCCGCATAGTCTGCCCCACCGCTGAACACCTCGTTGGAAACCACAATCAGATTATCACATTGCAGCAGCATCTTGTCAATGCCCCGCAGGATCGCCGCCGCGGTTTCCGTCCCTGCACCGTCGGGGTCATACAGCTCATTGGCGGCCAGGTTGCCCAGGTCCTCCAGCAGTACAGTGCCGCGCCGGGGCAGGGCCACGCGGTCCAGGTGCAGCGGGCACTCTACCGTGGTGAACTGCTTTTCGGCCCGCATGGCGCGGTGCTTCGCCACGCGGGCGGCGCACTCGGCGTCCCAGACCTGCATCGTCGCCAGATAGGTGCGCGGCAGCGGTGCACGCAGGCAGAGCGACTCCGCATAGGCGCTTTTGCCGCTGGCCGCGCCGCCGATGACCAGCGTCAGCACTGCGGGGTGTACGGCGTGATGCCGCCCTCCGCAAACGAGTAGCAGCCGTTGTAGACGGCCAGCGCCATATCCCACAGCGGCAGGCTGGCCACCGCGCCCGTGCCCTCGCCCAGATGCAGCTCCGCGGTGATAAGCGGTTTTTTGCACAGCGCGTCCAGCACAATATGTGCGGCTGGCTCGCTGGACACATGGCTGGCGAAAACGGCCTTTTCCGCCGCGGGGCAGAGCCGCACCGCGCACAGCGCCGCCACGCCGCTGATGAATCCGTCCATCACGATGGGCAGCCTTTCGAGCGCACCGCCCAGAAACACGCCGCACAGCCCGGCAATATCAAAGCCACCCAGCGCCGCCAGCACCCCCAGCGGGTCCGCGGCGTCTGGGTGGTTGCGGGCAATGCCGCGTTCTATCGCATCTATTTTGCGGTGCAGTCCTGCGTCGGAAAGTCCCGCGCCGCGCCCGGTCATCTCGGCCACAGGGCGGCCCAGCAGCACGCTGGCCACGGCGCTGGACGTCGTTGTGTTGCCGATGCCCATTTCCCCCGTCGCCAGCAGCTGTGCGCCGTTCTGCTTCTGCGCGCGCACCAGCGCGATGCCCGCGGCGATAGCCTGCACGGCCTGTGCGCGGGTCATAGCCGGGCCGGTGGTAAAGTCAGCCGTGCCCGCAGCAATACGGCAGTCCGCCGCGCCGGGCACGGGTGCGCCCGCAATGCCCATATCGACGGGCACGACGTCGCAGTGGGCCGCAGCGGCCATGCGGCAGACGCTGGTGCGGCGGGCGGTCAGGTTTTCGAGCACGGCGCGGGTCACGGAGGCATCGGTCTGGCTGACGCCCTGCGCCACAACGCCGTTGTCCGCGCAGAGCACCAGCACCGCGCGGCGGCTGACATCCGGCACGGGGTCGCCGGTCAGCGCGGCGGCGTCCTCGACCATGGCTTCCAGCAGACCCAGCCCGCCCAAAGGCTTTGCCAGCGCAGCCCAGTGGGCGTGGGCTGCGGCGCGGGCAGCCTCGTCCGGCGGGGTAACGGCTGCAAGCAGGTTTTTCAGTTCGTTTTCGGTCATGATGTTTCCTTTATATAATGTTCGGCTGCAGCCGCAAAGCGCTTCGGCAGCGGCGTACCCGCCCAATAGAGATGCGGAAAACCAGCGTAGAGACGTGTATTGGCAAAGCCGCACGCCCACTGCCGCCCGTTTGCCTTGGCAGCGGTGAACGCATCGCCGTTTTCGGTGGAGTCCCAGTGATGGAACTCGTGGACGGGCAGGGTCTCCCCCGCGCGGAGCAGCATACTGTCGGCGCGGGCGGTCAGGCGGGCGTAGCCGAACCGCACAAGCCGCCCGACCTTGAAGCCCTGCCCGGGCAGCACGCCCGCCATCGGGTGGGGCGTGCCGTCGGCGTCCTGCAATGTCCGGCCCAGGTACAAAAAGCCGCCGCACTCGGCCACGGTGGGCAGGCCGCCCTGCACGGCGCTTTTTACGGCGGCACGCAGGGGGGCGTTCGCGGCCAGCCGGGCGGCGTACAGCTCGGGGTAGCCGCCCGGCAGGTAAAGCCCGCCGATGTTATCCGGCAGAGCCTCGTCGGCCAGCGGACTGAAAAAGCACAGCTCCGCGCCGTTTTCCCGCAGTGCCTCCAACGTTTCGGCGTAGGTAAAGCAGAACGCGGCGTCCCTTGCCACGGCAAGGCGCACCCGCGGCGGGGGCATCGTGCACGGCACAGCGGCGGGCGCGGGGCGGTCAAACAGGGTGTGCAGCAGCGGCCAGTCGATGGTTTGCTGCGCGGCATCGGATAAGAGCTGTATCTTGCGCTGCAGATCGTCAATCTCGGCGGCGGTTTTCAGACCGAGGTGGCGGCTTTCTATCGCGGCCTCGGGCAGCGGCGGCAGGCAGCCGACCACGGGCAGACCGGTCTCTTTTTCGAGCATCGGCTTCAGCAGAGCGCACAATCCTTGCGTACAATCATTGAGCAAAATTCCCGCGATATGGTGCGGTGTGCGGAACGCCGTCAGCCCGCGCAGCTCCGCCGCCAGCGTCAGGCTTGCCCCCTTGGGCCGCACAACGAGCAGTGCGGGCAGGTCCAGCGTATCGGCCAACTGCCACGCGCTGGCCGTGTCGGTCACGCCGCCAAGGCCGTCGTAGTAGCCCATGGCCCCCTCGACGACTGCCGCGCCGTGCCCCGCCGCGTGCCGGGCGTAGAGTGCGCGGGCGATCTGCGGTGCAGAGAAAAACAGGTCGAGATTGTGGCTTTCGACGCCCAGCACCGCGCGGTGGAACATCGGGTCGATGTAGTCCGGCCCCGACTTGAACGCGCAGGGGGTCAGCCCGCGGGCAGTCAGCGCCGCCAGCAGCGCACAGGCTGCCGTTGTTTTTCCGCTGCCGGAGCGGGGTGCAGCCAGAACCAATTGCAGCATTTTTACTCCCTCGCGATCAAGAAAACCGGGTTGTTCGCCATGAGCAGGTGCAGGTTGCCCGCCGCCCGGCTGCGGCTGACTGCGATTTGTGTGACCTGGGCGGTCAGGCCGTGGGCCGTCAGGGCCGCAACGGCCTCCTGTAAGGTTTCCAGCGCAATGGCACTGATACAGAGCCGTGCATCGGGGTTTGCGGCCAGCGCGGCATCGACGACAGCCCGCAGAGTGCCCTTGCTGCCGCCGATAAAAACAGCGTCCGGCGCGGGCCAGCCTGCCAGTGCGGCGGGGGCAAGGCCCTCGGTAAGTTGCAGATTTTGCACCGCAAATTTTGCGCGATTCTGCCGGATAAGGTCACAGGCTTCCGCGTCGCACTCCACGGCGCAGACCCGGCCCGCAGGGGCGGCCAGCGCCAGCTCCACACTGACGCTGCCGGTGCCCGCGCCCACATCCCAGAGGGTATCTGTGGGGCGCACAGCCAGCTTGGCCAGCGCGGCAGCGCGGACCTCCTGCTTGGTCATCGGCGTTTTGCCGCGGATGAACGCTGCATCGGGCAGGCCGGGCGTGCGGCGCAGGGACGCGGGCACATTTTCCACAAGCAGGACACTGAGCGGTGCAAAGTGCTGTGCGGCCAGCTCCTGCGCCCTGCCGGTCACAAGCCGCTGGGACGGCGTGCCGAGGTTCTCCCCCACCGTGGCCGCAGCGTCACCCAGCCCGGCATCCGCCAGCTGCTGGCAGAGCGTCGCGGGGGTCTCGCTGCCGCCGGTCAGGAAAAAGGTTGTCCCGCCTGCGCGGCAGGCGGCCACCGGGTCACAGGCACAGCCGTGGGCGGAGACGAGCCGCCAGCCCTGCCACGGGCGGCCCAGCGCCGCGGCCAATAATTGCACGCTGGAAACGCCGGGCAGCACCGTGTACGGCAGACCCGCATCGTCCAATGCACGGCAGAGCGCCGCCGCGCCGGAGTAGAAGCCCGTGTCGCCGCTGAAAACCATCGTGGCCTCCGCGCAATCTGTCTGCCGCAGCAATGCGCAAATTTCGTCCGTTTTATAGAGGGCTGCGCGGTTTGCCGTGCAGCCCTCGGGCAGGTTTTCCAGCAGGCGGCGCGCGCCGATGATCAGTTCCGCCCCGCGCAGCGTCTCCAGCCCCGCCGCTGTCAGGCTGCCGGGCGCTCCGCTGCCCATGCCCACCAATGTGATCTTCATAAAAGCTCCCTGCATCGCTGTAAAATTGTGTCAGCGGTCTCGCCCTCGTCGTCCGGACGGCGCAGCACAATGAGCTGCACGCCGCACCGGGCGGCGGCCTCGGCCTTTTCGGCAAAGCCGCCCGCCGCACCGCCGTCCTTCGTGACCATATAGTCGATATGGAACTGGTGCAGCAGTGCCGCATTTAATTCTTTCGTAAAAGGCCCCTGCATCGCAAGGATATTGCGGTGCGGAACGCCCGCTGCCTCGCATGCTGCGATACCTGCCAGCGTCGGCAGAACGCGCGGGTAGAGCCGCGCCGGGTCGAGCGCTGCGAAGGCGGGCAGCTCCTTGGCACCCGTCGCCAGCAGGACGCGCCCCGGTCTGTCTGCCAGATACGCGGCGGCCCGGGCGGCATCGGCCAGCACCACACTGCCCGCGGGCAGGGGGCTGGCGGGGCGCAGCAGACGGTGATATTCAACGCCCGCCGCCGCTGCCGCCGCACGGATATTGCGCGTTGCCTCGGCGGCATACGGGTGGGTCGCGTCAACGCAGAGCGCCGCACCGCGCAGCAGCGCCGTCATTCCTTCGGCGTCCAGCCGCCCGGTGCGCACCGTGATGCCGTCGGCGCAGCCCTGTTCCTCGGCCCCCAGCTCTGTCGCCACACAGACCGTGACCGCTGCGCCGAGCGCCGCCAGCGCGCGGGAGAAGCTGCGCCCCTCCGTTGTACCGCTGAAAATCACCACATTCATACGCCGCGATACCCCCTTGGCGTAACCATTCTGTCATGTAAAATCTGCGTTGCAGCGTTGCCGACAAAGACCGTTGTGAACATATCCACGGCGGTATCCTCCAGCTCGGCCAGCGTCAGCAGCCGTGCGGTCTGGCCGTCACGGCCAATGCAGCGCACCAGCCCGCAGACCGTGTCCGGGCCCTTGCCGTTGTCCCGCAGAATGCGAACGGCCTTTTGCAGGTAGTCGGCGCGGCCTTTGGACGACGGGTTGTAGAGCGCCAGACAGAAATCTCCCGCCGCGGCGCAGGCCAGCCGCTTTTCAATGACGGCCCACGGCGTCAGCCGGTCCGACAACGAAATCACGCAAAAATCATGTGCCAACGGCGCACCCAGCACCGCAGCCCCGCTCAAAGCGGCGGTCAGGCCGGGCACGATCTCGACCTCCACCTCCGGGCAGTGCTCCGCCAGTTCCAACAGCGGGCTGGCCATGCCGTAAACCCCGGCGTCACCGGAGCAGACGAGTGCCACCGTCTTGCCGCCTTTTGCCGTTTCCAGCGCCCAACGGCAGCGGTCAATCTCCCGCGTCATGCCGGTAGCGTAGACCTCTTTATCCGGGTAAAGCGGGCGCACAAGGTCGATGTAGACCGTGTAGCCGCACAGCACGTCGGCGGCCTGCAGGGCGGTCTGCGCCTGAGCGGTCAAATACTGCGCACCGCCCGGGCCGAGGCCCACCACATACACAAGACTACGGTTCATCATTTTTCCATCTCCAATCCGGGGCAAAGGGGGCCAGCGCCACGGCAAGGGTCACGCCGTCCCGCGCCCACTTCGGGATGAACAGCACCCCGTCTGCAGCCAGCACCGCCGCACGCTCACAGACATTGTCCACGCCCGTGATGCTCTGCACAAAGCCGGAGGACGTAAAGCGGCCTTTAGCCGTGCGCAGGGCAGCGGCGGTATAAAAGTCCATCTCCCAGCCGTGCGCCCGGCAGAACGCCGCCAGACCCGGCTCATCCTTTTTCAAGTCAATGCTGGCGGCGCGGACAATGCCCTGCGGGGCAAAATGGTGCTCCGCGCAGAAGGCCGCAAAGGCTGTTTCCAACTTTTCCGCCGTCGTGCCGCGCTTGCAGCCGACACCCAACACCGCAATGCGGGGGATCAGGTGCAGCGCCTCACCCGTCGGGGTCAGCGTCAGCGCAAAATCTGCGCGGTCAGCGGCGGCGGCAGGCTCCACACCCGCGGGCGGCGTGCCGGAAACAGCCCAGTCGGCAGCATAGCAAACGCTCTGCCCGGCCAGCAGTGCCCCGCTCACGTAGCGGATGCGCTCCGGCTCAGCCACGGCGCAGTTCTGGCGCTTGGCCCACTCGTCCACGGCAAAAACGCCGCGTCCGTCGGTGGCCGTCGTGATGACCGGCACGGCATGGCAGACCGCCGCCAGCCGCTGCGCCAGCTCGTTTGCGCCGCCCAGATGCCCCGACAGCAGCGGAATGGCGAACTTCCCACCCTCATCCAGCACAACGACGGCGGGGTCTGCAGCCTTGCTGCGGCAGTGGGGCGCGATGGCCCGCACCGCGATCCCGGCAGCTCCTACAAAAATCAGTGCGTCGCTTTGTGCAAACTGCGCAGCGGTCCAATCGGTCAGGCGGACGCCGTCCGCACCGCCGCGGGCCACGCTGCCGGGGCAGGCTGCCGCCAGCTGCTGCGCCAGCGCCAGGCCCCGCGCCGTGAACGCAATGTACGCGCAGGTCATCGGTCCGTCCCCCTTCGGAACTCCGTTGTGAACGCCGGGTCGTACAGCTTGCTGCGGTCATACTGTGCGGCCAAAAAGTCCCCGACGACGATGAGCGCCGTCTTGGTGATGCCCGCCGCGCGGGTGCTTTCGGCCAGCGTTCCGACGGTGCAATGTACAATTTTCTGTTCCGGCCACGTCGCCTTGTAGACAACGGCGGCAGGGGTCGCGGCGGTATACGCACCCTGTAGAAGCGCATCCTGCACCCTGTCGATCAGGCCGATGGAGAGGAAAATGACCATCGTCGCCCCGTGGGCGGCCAGCGCGGCCAGCCGCTCACCTTCGGGCACAGGGGTACGGCCCTCCATGCGGGTGATGATGACGGTCTGGCTGACGCCGGGCAGCGTGTACTCGGCGTTCAACGCCGCCGCCGCACCGCAGAAGCTCGACACACCGGGCGTATCGTCGTAGGCAATGCCCATGGCGTCCAGCGCGTCCATCTGTTCCCGGATCGCGCCGTACAGGCAGGGGTCGCCCGTGTGCAGGCGCACGGTGGTTTTGTGCGATGCTTCGTTTTCTTTCATGACGGCAAGCACCTGCTCCAGCGTCATCTCGGCGCTGTTATAAATAGCGCAGTCCGGCCCCGCCAGCCCCAGCAGCGCCGGGTTGACCAGGCTGCCCGCGTAGATGATGCAGTCCGCCGTTTGCAGCAGGGCCGCGCCGCGTCGGGTAATCAGGTCCGGTGCGCCGGGACCGGCCCCCACAAAATGTACCATGTCAGGCTCCCTCCCACAATTTCAACAGTGTATCGGCAGTTTTTGTCTGGCCCAGCGGGCCGTTCCGGTTTGAGAACAGCACCGCACCGACCTTGAACGCCCCCGCCGCGCGGCGGTCCAGATGCATCTGGATCGCGGTGAGCAGGCCGGCCATGACCGGCTCCCGCAGCTGCGCGGCGTCCAGAATGTCCAGACAGGCATCTGTCGTGGCGGCGTCCATCAGGGCGCGGCAGGTCGCCGCGTCCGCGCCGCAGAGCGCCGCATGGGCGCAGAACAGCTCCGTGCGGCAGTCGGCACAGCGGGAGTGGGTGTTCATGATGCCGCCCGCCAGCTTAACGAGCTTGCCCACATGCCCGACGAGCAGCACCTCCGCGAAGTGCTCCGCCGCTGCCATATCCAGCGCCTCGCCGATGAAATTTGAGATTTTTACGATAGGGATCTCGTGCAGCGCGGGGTAGTTGGCGGCCAGGTAGTCCAGCCCGTAGTTGCCGGGGGCTAAAATCAGGCGGCGGCTTTTCAACGCTGCCTGGTGGATTTCGATTTGCAGCGTATCCAGAAGCGCCTGCTGGCTCATCGGCTCCACAATGCCGCTGGTGCCCAGCACCGACAGGCCGCCCTCGACCCCCAGATGCGGGTTGAAGGTGCGCTTGGCCGCCGCCTCGCCGCCTTCGATGGAGATGACCACCGCGAACCCGCCGCCGTAGCCGACGGCGTCCGCCTCCCGCAAAAGCGCCTCGGTTATCATCTGCCGCGGCACACGGTTGATGGCCGCCGCGCCGACGGGCTGGTCGAGGCCGGGCTTTGTCACACGGCCCACCCCCGCCCCGCCGTCAATCGTAACGGTGCGCGGCGCGCCGGGCAGCAGTGTGACCGCGGCAATGACCGGCAGACCCGTCGTGGCGTCGATGTCGTCGCCGCCGTCCTTGACGATGGCGCACGCGGCCCCGTCTGCCGTCAGGCGGCAGAACTGCGGTGCGACCTCCACGACGATGCCCTTGGGCGTGCGCAGACCAACGCTTTCCGGCGCGTGGCCTGTCAGCAGCAGCCGCGCCGCGCCCGCCGCCCCCAGCGCCGCACAGGTGCCGGTGGTGTAGCCGCAGCGCAGTAAACGCTGCCCGCTGCGGATGTAGTGCTCAAATTGGGGCTTCGGCTTTGCGCCGCTCCCGGCAAACAGCACCGCGTATTGGTCGGTGGTCAGTCCAAATAGCGCACAGATATTGTCCTGTGCAAAGGCGTCCTGCGGTGCCAGCACAGCGGACACGCCTGACGGCGCAACGCAGACAACGGCATCGGCCAGCCTTTGGGCCAGCTCCAGCTCATGCAGCGTCACGATGACGGCCACATTCTTCTCATGCGCCAGCACTTGCAGGATGTCCATGAGCTCCGCCTTGCCCTTTACGTCCAAAAACGACGTTGGCTCGTCCAGAAGCAAAATTTCCGGCTGCTGGCAGACCGCGCGGGCCAGCAGCACGCGCTGGCGCTGGCCGTCGCTGATCCTGGCAAAATCGCGGTCCTCCAGCTCCTCCGCCCGGACAAGGCACAGGGCGTCATGCACCTGCTGCCTGTCGGCATCGGACAAAATGCCCAGCCGCCCGGTGTAGGGGTAGCGCCCGGCGGCGGCAACCTCAAAGCAGGACGTCAGCTCGGTGCGGGCCGTGTGGGGCAGCATCAGCGCCAGCTTGCGCGCCCGGGCGTTGGGGGTGTAGGCCGTCAGGTCTTGCCCGTCCAGCAGCACCGCGCCGCCCTGCGCCGCCAGCTGCCCGGCCAGCGTTTTTAAAAGGGTGGATTTGCCCGCGCCGTTCGGACCGATGAGTGCCAGAATTTTGCCGCGCTCGGCGTGCAGGGCAATGTCCCGCAGCAGCGGCGCACCGTAGCCGACAGCGAGATTTTGCGTTTCACAACAGCTCATACCGTGCCCTCCCCGCTGTGGCGGCGCACAAGCAGCCAGATGACCACCGGCGCGCCGAACACCGCTGTGACCGAGCTGATGGACAGCTCGGTGGGTGCAAACAAGCTGCGGGCGATCAGGTCGCACAGCAGGCAGAATGCCGCGCCGCCCAGTGCGCAGCCCGGCAGCACCCGCAGCGGTTTTGCACTGCCCAGCGTATGTTTTACCAGATGCGGCACCGCAATGCCGACGAAGGAGATCGGTCCGGCAAATGCCGTGACGCAGGCCGCCAGCAGGCTTGACAGCAGCACAAGCACCACGGAAAACGCCCGCACCGGCACGCCGACGCTGGCGGCGTAGCTTTCGCCCAGCTGGTAGGCGGCCATCGGCTTGGAGAGCAAAAACGCGGCGGCCAGGCAGGGCAGAACGATGGCTGCCGCCGTGGCGACATTGCCCCAGGTCATGCCGGAGAAGCTGCCCATCGACCAGTTGTGCAGGTTGACAATGTTGGAATCCTGCGCGAAGGCGACGACAATATCGGTGACGGCCGAGCAGATGTAGCCGATCATGACGCCGCAGATAACCAAAATGCTCATCTGCTGCACGCGGCGCGCCACGGCCAGCACAAACAGCATGGCCGCCATGGCCCCGGCAAACGCCGCCAGAATCAGCGTCAGTGAGCCGGTGAGCAGACCGCGGTTCAAAAAGACGACCATCGTCAGCGCCACGGCCAGCTTGGCCCCGCTGGAAATGCCCATGACAAAAGGCCCGGCAATCGGGTTGGCAAAAAACGTTTGCAGCAGATACCCGGCCACCGAGAGCGCCGCCCCCAGCAGCACGACCATGACGGCGCGCGGCAGGCGCAGCTGCAGCAGGATATTGGCCGCCAGCGCGTTTGTGCCGCGGCCCAGCAGGGCCGCCGCGATGTCCGCCGGGGAGAGCGCAATGCTGCCCCAGAACAGGTTGAGCGCAAACAGCGCCAGCAGGGCCGCCGCCATGGCGAGGTATGCAATTGTCATGCGTTTGGAGGTGTGCATGCGTGGTTTCCTTTGCGGCGGGCGGCAATGGTGCGGGCGGATATGGAATCCGCCCCTACGGATGCGCCACGGTTATGTGCGCCCGCTTTTGCCGCCGCGTTAAATTTTCAGTGCAGCTTCGTCAAAAATGTCAATTCACTGTCGTCCGGGTCATCCTCGGTGAACACCTTGTTCATATCCAGGATCAGATCCGGCAGCTCCATGCTCTGCTGGAAAAGGCTCTGCGACGTACACCAGACGCTGCCGCTTTGCACGGCCTTGAAGTCCGCCAGCATCGGACATTTGGCGAGCAGCTCATCCATTGTGCGCAGCTCGCCCTCAATCGTGCTGTTGTAGAGCAGCACATCGGCGTCACGCGCCCCGGCGTAGAAATCCTCGAGCGAGATATTGACCGTCGCCAGATTGTTGCCGCTGTCCGTCAGGTCGGCAAAGACGTAGCTGCCGCCCGCCAGCCCGATCATCTTGGCGACGTAATCGCCGCCCTTGCGCACCGTGGCGAGATTGTTTGAGGTGATGGAGAAGAACGCCGCAGTCTTGCCGGTGGGTTCCTCGTCCAGCAGCGGTGCAATGCGCTGCACAGCGTCGTCAAAAATGCGCTCAGCCTCCTCGGTTCTGCCCAGCAGGATGCCGTACAGCTTGACCCATTCCATCCGGGCCAGCGGGTCGCTCTCGTAGCTCGAGCGCTCGACGAGGACCGGCACGCCGAATTTTTCGAGCTGCTCCTTCACCTCGGGCGTGTGGTAGATCATTGTGTTCTCGATGGCAAGGCCGCAGTCGGCGGACAGGATCGTCTCGTAATCGGGCGCACTGTACTTGCCCGCGTAGGCGATCTCGCCCTGCTCCATGGCGGTGCGAGCCGCGTCGAGGTACCAGTTTTCGGCCTGCGTGCCGGACAGCGCCACAGCCCCCAGCCCGCCAATGCTGATGATGGGGTCCATCGCGGACGACGACACAAGGTAGATATTTTGGATAGGCTGCTGCAAAACGGTGATGTCTGCGTCCAGATTGGCGGGCGCAGCGGCCCCCTCCGGCACGACGAGATAGCGGCTGCCGTCAATCGTGATGAGGTCATAGCCGCCCGCGCACACATCCACCGTGAACTGCTTCGCATATTCCAGCGGATAGCGGTTTTCTATCGTCAATGCGTCCGTTTGCGCGGGAGCCTGGGAGGCAGCCGCGCACCCTGCCAGCAGCAGCGCGGGCAGGGCAAAAGCTGCCGCGCGCCTCATTCGGCGGCGGCCAGCGTCGCGCTGTCAAAGGTCAGGGTATAGTCGATCTCGTGCGGGGTGCTCATGGCGACGGTGTCCGCCGTGACGGCCAGCGCGGTATCCAGCGCGGCAACGGGAATCTCAAACGTCGAGTTGCCGTCGGTGTTGACGGGCAGGTACTTTTCGCCGTCGACGAGCATATAGTCATAGTTCGGGCTGCTCCAGACGATGGTCGCGGTCATAATGCCGTCGGCCACAGTCAGCGCGGCGGGGCTTTCGACGGTGGCGCGTCCGCTGCCGCCCTCCAGCGTCACAGCGCAGGTGTAGCTGCCGTCGGCGGGGATCTCGACGGCTGCCGCAGCCGCATCCTCTGCCGCAGGCTCGGCATCGGAGACGCTGACCGTATGGTCATACCAGGTGCCCTTGGTGCCGAGGATGGCCAGCTGGAAATCGGCATCGACAGCCGCAACGGGGATGTCAAAGCCGTATACTTCATCGCTGGTGCCGTCGGAGTAGGTCACCGTGTCAACGGTAGGCTGCAGCCAGTCGCTCTCGTGGGCGGGGGCGTCGGCGGCCATGCCCGGATACAGGTTGACGATCTTCTGGGACTGCAGACTGACGTGGAAGGTCATCGTGCCGTTTTCCACCGTCAGCGTGCCCATGCCGTCCACGGCTTCGTTGGCGTGGAACATACTGCTGTCGGTGTTGAACTTAGCGGTGTATACGCCGTCCGGCAGCGCGGCAGCGGGAGCCTGGGCTTCCGTGACGGCAGGGGCCGGGGCTGCGGTGGCGGCAGGGGCGGTTTCTTCCGTGGAGACCGCCTCGGACGTGCTCTCGGCGGTGGACGCTGCGGACGCACCGCAGCCCGCCAGCAGCAGGGCAGCGAGAGTCAGGGATGCGAGTTGGAGCTTTTTCATGCTTTCCTTACCTCATTCTATATATATTTATCAGGCATTAGCGGGAGGCAGCGCGGGCGGATATGGAATCCGCCCCTGCGGCGTGGCAGGGCATCACATCGGACGCAGGCCGGACATGCCCGGCCCCTGCCGTGCTTTCCCAAAAACCAAAAAACTGCCCGGAGCTTACCCTCCGGGCAGAATGGGTCTTTCTCAGCCGTTCAGGGAATCGATGGCGGCCCCGGCATGGTCAACGTAGAGCTGCTGGATGTCGCCGATCTCACCCAGACCTGCGATCTGGGTGTCGACGCTCTCAAAGCAGTCGGCGGCGTTGAACTGGCTCAGCCAGGAATCGTCATCGGCACCGGCCATGTCGTTGTTGGCGTGGTCACCGGCGACGACCATCAGCGGGCGCAGGATGACCTTGGTGTAACCGGCCTCCTTGACCTTCTCGATAACGGCGTCGCAGGCGGTGTCCTCGGGCTCACCCTCGACGGTGCCGATAAAGACGTTGTCATAGCCCAGCGTCTGCATTGCGGTCTGCATCTGGCTGTAGCTGACCTTGGCGGTGTGGGACGTGCCGTGGCCCATAAAGACAAAGGCAGTGCCGTCCGCAGCAGCGGCAGCGGCGTCGTCATACCCGGCGGTCTTGACGGCCTCGGCGGTGATGGCGGCGGCTACGGCCTCCTTGTCGGCGTTGATGACGGTGGCATCTTCGCCGACCTCGCCCAGCAGGGGTTCGGCAATGGCAACGCTGTCGAACTTGTCCCTGTACTGCTCAACCGCCTCGCACATCTCGTCGTACTCGGCGCCGTGCATCAGGTGCGTAGGCTGGACAACCAGATTCTTGACGCCGTTGGCAACGGCACGGTCAAGTGCCTGGTCCATGTTGTCGATCTTCTCGCCGTCGCGGGCCTGAACGTGGTTGATGATGATCTGCGCGGTGAAGGCGCGGCGTACGCTCCAATCCGGGTAGGCGGCCTGCAGGGCGTCCTCGATGCCCTTGATGTCAGCGGCGCGGCTGCCGTTGAAGGAGGTGCCGAAGCTGACGACCAGCAGCTCATTCTCGCCGATGTCGTCGGCATTGCGCGGGTCGTCCTTGCCGGCGTCGCCGGTGTCGCGGCCAAAGTAGTCGGGGTCTGCGTTCTCACCCTCGACCAGCTCCTTCTGGGTGTCGGTCAGGGCATCCCAGGCAGCCTTGGCGGCCTCGCACTGGGCATCGGTGTCGGCGCTGCGCTCCTGCACGTAGATGGCGTCGATCAAATCGGCGCAGTTCTTAGCGGCCACTTCGTCTGCATCTCCCTCGTCTGCGGTCTTTTCTGCATCTTCTGCGGTGCTTTCGTCGGCGACGGTGCTCGCGGCAGCGCTGTCAGTGCTCGCGGCGGTGCTGCCGCAGCCGACCAGCAGGGCGGCGGACAGTGCTGCGGCCATGGCGACGGCGGCAGCTTTCTTGTAGGTGATCCTTCTCATGTGTTCTTGTTTCCTTTCCTTGTTTAAAGCTGGGAGAAAGTACGGGAGAGAACAGCAGGGCACACGGAAATTGACCCCGTAAAAAACGAGGTCTTTTGCGTGCAGAATGGCAACACAAAAGACCCCGTATTTTAAGCAGGTGCTTTGCGGTACAACCAATTCCTCGTGATCTGGGGCGGTGCGCCCCCGTACCCGGCAGCAGGCAGGTTTCCTGGCTGAAAGCTCAACGCCTGCCGCCGCCTTCCCGGGTCAAAACCCAGTGACCGGTGCAAATGCACCCTGGCGGCAGGCTCCCTTATCACAGTGACGAGATCGTGCGGGATTTGCACCCGCTTCCCTTTTACCCTTTCCCATGCGCCGAACGGCGGCACAAAAAGGCACCTGCTGTCGTATTCAGTTTTACGGTGTAAAGTATAACACAATGCGGTGAGAAACGCAAGAGTGCGTCGGTTTCAATTTTGCCTTTATACGATTGTGAACTGGCACGCCCGCATGGCGTCCAGCGCTGTTTGGTGGGACTGGGGCGTGACCCCGGCGCAGCAGTCGGACAGGATTTCGATTTCCGTCTCCGGGAAGGCCGCGCGCAGCACCATGGCGTTGCTGATGACGCAGATGTCGGTGCAGTAGCCGTAGATGACGATCTTTTCAATGTCGTCCACGGCCTTGTTGTGGGCCATCAGCTCGTCGAGGATCTCGCTCGGCAGCATGTAGCTGCCGAAGGTCGGCTTGTTGACGATGTGGCAGACCTCGGGCTCGGTACCGTCCAGCGCGTTCTCCAGCTCGGGCGCAAAGTTCCAGCCGTCCTCGCCCTCGATGCAGTGCTCCACAGGCAGGTGGCGTCCCTCCCGCGTGGCAAGGTAGTTGTCGGGGTGGGTGTCCCGCGTCAGGAACAGCCAGTGCCCGGCCCGGGCATGAGCCTTAACGGTCTCGGCCAGGTGGGCCACGTTGGCCTGTGCCTGGGGGTTCGCCAGCGCACCCGTGATAAAGTCCTTTTGTACGTCCACAACAATATCCAGAATCATAGCGACAGCTCCTGTATTTATGGTTTGCTACCAGTATACCGCAGACGGTACGCGGTGTAAAGTGCGTGTTTCTCTGGCCGCAGGGGTGCGGATGTGGTATAATGGAAGAAAAAGTTCAGGAGGCCCTTCATGACTCCGCGTGAAGCGTTAAAACGATATTTCGGCTACGACTCCTTCCGCCCCGGGCAGGAGGAGATCGTCAGCGCCCTTCTGGCCGGGCGGGACGCGCTGGCCATCATGCCCACCGGCGCGGGCAAGTCGCTCTGCTATCAGGTCCCTGCCCTGCTGCTGCCGGGGCTGACGCTCGTCATCTCGCCGCTGATCTCGCTGATGCAGGACCAGGTCAAGGGGCTGAACGCAGCGGGCATCCATGCGGCGTTTATCAACTCGTCGCTGACCGAGACGCAGATCGCCCGTGCGCTGGACCTTGCCGCCGAGGGCAGCTACAAGCTCGTCTATGTCGCGCCCGAACGGCTGGAAAGCCCGGTGTTCCGCAGCTTTGCCGCGGGGGCGGACATCTCGATGGTCACGGTGGATGAGGCGCACTGCATCAGCCAGTGGGGACAGGATTTCCGCCCGAGCTACTTAAAGATCCTCGACTTCATCGACAGTCTGCCCCGCCGCCCCATCGTGTCGGCGTTCACGGCCACGGCCACGCGGGAGGTCAAGGACGACATTATCTGCACGCTGCGGCTCCACGACCCGAAGGTGCTTGTGACCGGCTTTGACCGACCCAACCTCTACTTTCAGGTCGAGCGCATCCGCCGCAAGGACGATTTTGTCATCCAATATCTGCGCGACCACCCCGGCGAGAGCGGCATCATCTACTGCGCCACCCGCAAGAATGTGGACAAGCTGCAGGAGCTTCTGACCGAATACGGCTTTGCGGCCACAAAGTACCACGCGGGCCTGTCCGCCGAAGCACGCCGCAAAAATCAGAATGACTTCATCTACGACACCGCGCCGGTCATTGTGGCGACGAACGCCTTTGGCATGGGCATTGACAAGTCCAACGTCCGGTTCGTGCTGCACTACAACATGCCCCAGAGCATGGAGAATTATTACCAGGAGGCGGGCCGTGCCGGGCGTGACGGGCTGCCGTCGCAGTGCGTGCTGCTTTTTTCGGCGCAGGACGTCATCATCAACAAATTCCTGCTGGACAAAAAGGATTTTGCCGAGATGGACGACGAGGAGGCCGACCTTTTGCGCCAGCGCGACCTGCAGCGCCTGCAGACGATGGAGCGCTACTGCCAGACGACGGAGTGCCTGCGCAACTACATTCTGGCCTATTTCGGCGAGCATCCCACCGCGCCGTGCGGCAACTGCGGCAGCTGCAACAACGATTTTGACGAGGTCGATATGACCGACGCCGCCAAGTGGATGATCAACTGCGTGGCCGAGCTGCGCGGGCGGTACGGCAAAGCGATGTTGTTCGGCACTTTACAAGGCGCGAACCGTGCGCGTCTGCGGGAGCTGGGAGCCGAGCGCTTCAAGAGCTACGGCCGGATGAAGGACACCCCGCGCGAGACGCTGGAACGCCTGCTGGCCCAGCTGTTGGAGGATGGATATTTGGTGCCGAGCGACGACCAGTACGCCGTGCTGCACATCGGGGATATTGCCCCGCTGAAGGCCGGCGGGCAGGTGCTGGTCAAGCTGCCGCCGCAGCGTGAGCCGGAGCAGGCCCGCGCACCGAAGCCGAAGCGCCGCAGCCCGATGGACGCGCTGACGAGCGCCGGACTGGAGCTGTTCAACCAGCTGCGCCAGCTGCGGTTTGACACCGCCCAGCGCGAGGGACTGCCGCCCTACGTCGTGTTCGGTGACAAGTCGCTGGTGGATATGTGCCTGCGCGCGCCGCGCCGCGCGGAGGATATGCTGGGCATCTACGGCATGGGTGAGCGCAAGTATGAAAAGTACGGTGCCGCGTTCTTTGCGGTCATTGACGCCTACCGCGCCGACCACCCAGACGCCGTTTTGAGCCTGGACCCGCCTGCACCGGAGCCGGAAAAGCCGCTGCCGTCTGAGAAGAAGAAAAAGCCGCCGAAGGCCGAGCGCCCCGCGTTTTACCTGACGGCGGAGGACGCGCGCAGCTTCAACTATCAGGACAGCTATACCGGCGCGGAGCTGAAGGCCGCGCTGATCGAGGCCGCCGGTGACCCGGATGTGAAGGCACCGACCATCAAGGAGATCGACGAGTGGCTGCTGGCGCAGCGGCTCATCGGCATGGAGCGTCTGCCGACGAAGGGCTTTTACTACGTGCCGACCCCTGCCGGTGTGGACGCCGGTCTGCGCAGCGAGGACAGGGTCAGCGCCCGCGGCACGCCGTATTCAGTGCTGCTGTTTACGCCGGAGGCGCAGCGGATGGTGGTGGAGCATTTTATAAAACCAGACTAACCGCAAACCGGCAGGTCCCTGCTTTCGCACACGGCCACGGCGGCATGTGGGCATGCCGCCCTACGTTCCACTTTCCCCGTTATACGTAGGGCGGGGTGCCCACACCCCGCCGCCAGTTCGCGGCATCTGCCGCTAATGAGTTTACGCGCTCTTTTCGTCAACCTGCCCGTTCTTTCGTCAATTCTTTGTCATATTCGTCGATTGCGGATTTTTTGACACGATGTTAAAATGTTAGCAGAGACCGTATACCAATTTATAAGGAGCACCCCATGGACAACGTGAAAATTCTCGAGGTCAAGCAGAGCATCTTTGCCTCCAACGACGAGCAGGCCGCCGCGCTGCGGGCTGAGCTGAAGCAGGAAAAAATTTTTCTGCTGAATTTAATGAGCGCACCGGGGTCCGGCAAAACCACGACACTGCGCCGCACGATTGCTGCGCTGCAAAATGAGCTGCGCATCGGCGTGATGGAGGCCGACATCGACTCCGACGTGGACGCCCGCGCCATTGCCGAGACCGGCGCCAAAGCCATTCAGCTGCACACCGGCGGCATGTGCCATCTGGACGCCGAGATGACCCGGCAGGGACTGGCCGGGCTGGGCACCGGGGGTCTCGATTTGGTGATTCTGGAAAACGTCGGCAACCTTGTCTGCCCTGCCGAGTTCGACACCGGCGCGGTGAAGAACGCGATGATTTTGTCGGTCCCCGAGGGTCACGACAAGCCGCTGAAATATCCGCTGATGTTCCAGGTCTGCGACGTCGTTCTTGTCAACAAGATCGACGTGCTGCCGTATTTTGACTTTGACATGGACAAATGCCACGAGTATGTGGCCCTGCGCAACCCGAACGCAAGGGTCATCCCGATCTGCGCCCGGACGGGCGAGGGCATTGACGAATGGGCCGATTGGCTAAAAGAGCAGGTCAGGGCGTGGCAGGCATAAATAATCCAGCCGCGTTGTAGGGGCCGCACATGTGCGGCCCGCGGCCTTGCCGCAATCGTCCGTCCGCCATTTACAACCGGGCCGGGCATGCCCGGCCCCTACTGTGCAAAAACGGAGCAACGGCACAAAAAAGGAGCACACCATGAGCAAACCCACCGCGTTCCCGCTGGATGAGAGCAGGCTGCCCTTCGAGATTCCGAGGGACGAGCCGTACCGCGAGAAAATTGCCAGGCTGGGCCAGATGATTACGGACCGCATCCCGGCCAAAAAGGGCATTCTGACGAAGGATGACCCCGAATACTGGGGCTTGGCGTCCATCGTGACCGATGAGATGGCGGACGTTGCCTTAAAAATGAAGGTCCGCAAGCCCATGACCCTGCCCGAGCTGGTCAAGGCCACGGGCAAGCCTGCCGGGGAGCTGGAGCCGCTTTTGCAGCAGATGGCCGTTGTCGGTCTGCTGGAGTACAACTGGGAGAATCCCCGCCGCGAAAAGCAGTACATCCTGCCGATGTTCGTGCCCGGCAGCGCAGAGTTCTTCAACATGAACAAACAGCAGATCGCCGACCACCCCGAGGTGACAGCCTTCTTTGAGCGGATGACGTTTCTGCCGCTGGAGCACATCACCGCCATGGTGCCCCCGGGCGGCGCAGGCATCGGTATGCACGTCATCCCGGTGGAAAAAGCCATCGAGACCGAGAACCGGTCCGCCGACATTGAGCACATCTCTCACTGGCTGAAAAAGTACGACGGCAAGTATGCCGCCGGTCCGTGCAGCTGCCGTATGTCCCGCGCCGCCATGGGCGAGGGCTGCGGCGACGACCCCGACGACTGGTGCATCGGCGTGGGCGATATGGCCGACTACCTCGTCGAGACCAACAAGGGGCATTACGTGACCTACGATGAGGTCATGCAGATCCTGCAGAAGGCCGAGGACAACGGCTTTGTGCACCAAATCACGAACATCGACGGCGAGAACAAAATTTTTGCCATCTGCAACTGCAACGTCAACGTCTGCAATGCGCTGCGCACAAGCCAGCTGTTCAACACGCCGAACATGAGCCGCTCGGCCTACGTGGCGCGTGTCGAGCCGGAGAACTGCGTGGCCTGCGGGCGCTGTGTGGAGTACTGCCCCGCGGGCGCGGTCAAGCTGGGCCAGAAGCTCTGCACGAAGGACGGCCCCATCACCTACCCGAAGCAGGAGCTGCCCGACGCCGTGAAGTGGGGCCCCGACAAGTGGGCCATCGACTACCGCGACAAGAACCGCATCAACTGCTATGACACTGGCACAGCCCCCTGCAAGACGGCCTGCCCCGCGCACATTGCCGTGCAGGGCTACTTGAAAATGGCCGCGCAGGGCCGCTACCGCGACGCGCTGGCGCTTATTAAAAAGGAGAACCCCTTCCCCGCCGTCTGCGGGCGCGTCTGCAACCGCCGGTGTGAGGACGCCTGCACCCGCGGCACCGTGGATCAGGCCGTTGCCATCGACGCCATCAAGAAGTTCATTGCCGAGCAGGACCTGAACGCCGCGCACCGCTACGTGCCCGACGTTGTCCAGCCGTCGCTGCAGGGCCCGTGGCCGCAGAAGATCGCCATCATCGGCGGCGGCCCCGCGGGTCTGTCCTGCGCCTATTTTCTGGCAGTGCGGGGCTACAAGCCCACCGTATTTGAGAAAAACGAGCGTCCCGGCGGTATGCTGCGCTACGGCATCCCTTCGTTCAAGCTCGAGAAAAACGTCATTGACGCCGAGATCGACATTCTGCGGGAGCTGGGCGTTGACATCCGCTGCGGTGTCGAGGTCGGCAAAGACGTCACGCTGGCCGAGCTGCGCCGACAGGGCTACCGGGCGTTCTATATCGCCATCGGCTGCCAGGGCGGGCGCCGGGCCGGTGTGCCCGGCGAGGACGCCGCGGGTATCGAGACCGCCGTCCACCTGCTGCGCACCGTCGGCGGTGACGAGAGCCGCAAAATGACCGGAAAGACCGTCGTCATCGGCGGCGGCAACGTTGCCATTGACGCGGCGCGTGTGTCTCTGCGCTGCGGTTCCGACGGCGTGACGATGATCTGTCTGGAGCCGCGGGACAAGATGCCGGCCTCACCGGAGGAAATTGCCGAGGCCGAGGAGGAGGGCACCAAAATCACCTGCGGCTACGGCCCGAAGGAGTTCCTCTCCGAGAACGGCCATGTGACCGCCGTCGTGCTGAAAAAGTGCACCGGCCTTTACAACGCGGAGGGCCGTTTTGCGCCCACCTACGATGAAAGCGATACCATCACCCTGCCGTGCGACAACGTTGTTTTAAGCATCGGCCAGTGCATCGAGTGGGGCGATTTGCTGAACGGCGAGGCCGTGCAGCTGGGCCGCGGCCAGGGCGCTGTGGCCGACGCGCTGACCTACCAGACCGCCCAGCCGGACATTTTCGTCGGCGGCGACGTCTACACCGGGCCGCGGTTTGCCATTGACGCGATTGCTGCGGGCAAGCAGGGGGCAATTTCCATCCACCGCTTTGTGCAGCCCAACACAAGCCTGACGATTGGCCGCAACCGCCGCGACTTCCACGAGCTGGACAAGTCGAATCTGGCGCTGGGCGAGTATGACCGCGCACCGCGCCAGTCCGCCGCGCTGGATGCGGGCATTGACGCGCACCGTTCCTTCCGCGACGCGCACCTGACGCTGACCGAGGATCAGGTCAAAATCGAGACAGCGCGCTGTCTGGGCTGCGGTGCCAGCGTTGTGGACCCGAACAAGTGCATTGGCTGCGGCGTCTGCACGACAAAGTGCGAGTTTGATGCCATCCGCCTGCACCGCGACCTGCCCGAGTGCAGCAAGATGGTCAGGAGCGAGGACAAGTTCAAGGCCATTCTGCCCTACATGGCGAAGCGCGAGATCAAGATCCGCTTTGGCAAGAAGGAGAAGTAATGCACGAGCTTGGCATTGTATTCCACATCATCCGCACGGTGGAGGACGTGGCCCGGCAGAACGACGTGACGCGCATCCGGCGCGTGACGCTGCAGCTGGGCGAGGTCTCCGGCGTGGTGGAGAGCTATCTGCAGGACTGCTGGAAGTGGGCGGCGGCGAAATCGGAGCTTTTGCCCGGCGCGGTGCTGACCGTGGAGACCATCCCCGCCGTGACCGTGTGCGAGGACTGCGGCCAACAGTACCCCACCGTGCAGTTTGGCCGCACCTGCCCCCACTGCCAGAGCCCGCGCACCCACCTTTTGCAGGGCCATGAGATGTTGATCAAAGAAATCGAGGCCGTGGAGACAGGCCCCACCGCCCCAGAAAGAGCGTGAAGCTGCATGAAATACAAAATTTTCCGCATTGAGGAACAGCTGTACGGCTGCGAGGAGCCGCCCGCCGACCAGCCGATTCTGGTTGACGTAGTGCTGGAAGGTGCTGACGGCACGCGGCGCGTGCTCCCCTACCCCGACGAAGCGCTGCGCCGCGGCGGGATGGAGGAAGGCGACAGCGTCGAATTGACCGACGGCATCCTTCGCAAGGTATAATTTCCCCAAAACAAAAGGGGCTGTTGCGTGTGCAGCAGCCCCTTCTATGTTTTTTACAAAGGTTATTCTTCCGTAGAAATATCGCGGCCAAAGTACTTTTCGCTCAATGCCTTCAGCGTGCCGTCGGCGCGCAGCTCGTCAATGGCGGCATCAATGGCCGTGCGCAGGGTGGCCGTCTCGTCGCCCTTGCGCATCGGGATGGCGATCTGGTTCGCATCGTCGGTCAGCACGGCGATCTTCACGTTCGCGTCGGGGTGCTCCTTCGTGTAATCGTAGAAGGTCATTTCGGCGTTCAGCGTCGCGTCGATGCGCCCGCTCAGCAGCAGCTCAAACGTCTGGTTCAGGTCGTCAACGCCCGTCACCGTCGCACCGTACTGCTCGGCCAGCTCGGCGTAGGTGCTGGAGATCGTGTTTGCGGTCTTTTTGCCCTTCAGGTCCTCCAGCGTGTTGATGCTGTCATCGTCGGCCTTGGTGATGACAGCGGTGCGGTTGAAGGCGTAGGGCGTCGAGAAGTCGTATTTTTCGGCGCGTTCGGGGGTGATGTCCACGCCGTTGACCATGATGTCATAGCGGCCCGCGTCCAGACCGGCCAGCAGGCCGTCCCACTCGCCCTCGACAAACTGCGGCTCAACGCCCAGCTTCTTCGCGATCTCGGTGGCGACCTCGACGTCGTAGCCGACGAGGTTGTCGTCTTCATCGTGGTAGGTCCAGGGTGCCCATGTGCCCTCCATCGCAACCGTGATGGTACCCTTGGCCTGGATCTCGCTCAACAGGTCGCCGGATGCGGCCTCGGCGGTGCTCCCGGCGGCGGATTCCGCGGCGGGCGCGGTGGTGGCGGCGCTGCTGCCGCAGGCGGTCAGGGCCAGCGCGGCGGTCAGGGTCAGGGCGGTCAGCTTGGTCAGGTTCTTCATTACAAAAGGCTCCTTTGCTTGTAGGTCTGCAAAAATTCTTTGGTGCGGGGCTGCTGCGGGTCGTTGAAGAACGCCTCGGCGGTGTTCTGCTCCACAATGACGCCCTGCTCCATGAACACCACACGGTTGGCCGCGTGGCGGGCAAAATCCATCTCGTGGGTCACGACCAGCATTGTGCGGCCTTCCCCGGCCAGACTGCGCATGACGGCCAGCACCTCGCCGGTCAGCTCGGGGTCCAAAGCGGACGTAGGCTCGTCGAAATAGATGATCTCCGGGTCGGCGGCCATGGCGCGGGCAATCGCCACGCGCTGCTGCTGCCCGCCGGAAAGCTGGCTGGGGTAGTAGTCGGCGCGGTCATCCATGCCGACCTTGACCAGCGCGGCGCGGGCGATCTCCTCGGCCTGACGGCGCGGCATTTTGCGTGCGATGATAAGCCCCTCGGTCACGTTTTGCAGCGCGGTCTTGTTGGCAAACAGGTTGTAGTTTTGAAAGACAAACCCCGTGCGGCGGCGCAGGGCGTTGGCCTCGGCGTGGGTGACGCGGGCCAGGTCTACGCGCTGGTCGTCAAACAGCATCGTGCCGCCGTCGGACTTTTCCAAAAAGTTCAGGCAGCGCAGCATCGTTGTTTTTCCGCTGCCGCTGGGGCCCAAAATGGCGACAACGTCGCCCTTGTTCACGTCCAGATCGATGCTCTTGAGCACCTGCAAATCTCCAAAGGACTTGCGCAGATTTCTGATTTGCAGCATAGTTCAGCTCCTTTGCGCGCCCTTGCTGTTGAGGTACCGCTCGCCGACGGCCTGCAGGCGGGTCAGCACGGTGCAGAACAGCAGGTAAACCAGACCGACCTCAATGTAGAGGGCCAGCGGCTCATAGGTGCGGGCCACAATGCGCTGGGTCGTCATGAACATTTCGGTCACGGTGATGTTTGCAGCCAGCGAGGTATCCTTGACCATGGCGATCAGCGTACTGGCCAGCGTGGGGAAGGCCGTGCGCAGCGCCTGCGGCAGGATGATGCGGCGGATGATCTGTAAGTAGCTCATGCCGACGCACTGCCCCGCCTCCATCTGGCCTTTAGGCACGGATTCCAGCGCGGCGCGGATGGTCTCGGCGCAGTACGCGCCCTCGTTGATGGAAAAGACGAGCACCGCCGCGGGGAACGGCTCAATCAGGATGCCGACGCCGGGCAGGCCGTAGAACACAACGAACAGCTGCACCAGCACGGGCGTGCCGCGGATGACCCAGATATAAAACCGGGCCAGCCGCTGCAAAACGGGCACATGGGCAAACTGCACCAGCGCCACCGCCACCGCGATGATAAGCGCCAGCGTGAACGAGATGGCGGTCAGCGGGATGGTGACGGTCAGACCGGGCAGCAATATTTTACCAAAGGAATCCACCAGGATTCCCCACAGGCGTTCGGACATGGGGCGGAACTCTCCTTTTTGGGTCAGGGTTACGGGAATATTTCCCACTAAAACGGTATGCTATGAGATTGTAGCACACTTTGCCGGATTTTGCAAGAGTGAAATTTGAAGTGAAGTTTAAGGTTGGAGCAGAAAAGCCTCCCTTGTCAAAGACAGACTCCCCCGTGCCGGGGGAGGTGGCGCGTAGCGCCAGAAGGGGAGCAGGTGGACGCCGCAGGCGGCCGGAGGGATTCCGGCGGGCTATGTGCCCTGCACGCTGTCACAACCGCAGACGGGCAGGAATCCCTCCGCCTCGCAGGCTCGGCACCTCCCTTTGACAAGGGAGGCTTTTCGCCGCGGGGCGAGGGTGGGGGGATTGCACGGAAGGTTTGCTGTGGCCGGAAGCGGGCACGGCGGCCAGAGGGCTGGCCGCCCTACGTTTCCCTTTTCCGGTAGGATGTAGGGCGGGGTGCCCCCCACCCCGCCGAAGTTGGCGGCAGGCAGAATGTTACGGGATTGGCAGACCGTAGGGGCGGATTCCATATCCGCCCGTGGGAGTGTACGTGGCGGAAGTGGAATTGAGCAAAATCACAGTAAAATATAAAAAGTTCCACCGCCTTCATAGGCGGTGGAACTTTTTACAGTCAAAATCTACTTACGCAAACGTATCAGTCTGCAACGCTGTACTTATCAGTACCATCAGCATCATAGGTGCAGGTGAAACCACTCTGAACAACCGTAGCATCGGTAACAGTACCCTTCGCATTGATAGTAACAGAAATGGACGTAACACCATTAACGAAAGCGTCGGCATCATCCATCACTTCTGCGAGTTTACCGATAGCTTTAATATCAATGCCGTCAACCGCAGCAGTAGCAGTCGTGCCATCATAAGAAACCGTAATATCATTGCCGCCATTCAACTGGCCAGCAGCCTTCAGGCCATACTTTTCAGAAGCCTCTGTCTGGGCAGCCATAACGACCATACGAGTGGTTGCGATAACCTTCTCCTTGTTAGCTTTGTCGATATAGCCAGTCAGAGCAGGCACCAGCATAGCGGCCAGGATGGCCAGGATGACCAGGACGACGATGAGCTCGACCAGGGTGAAGCCCTTCTTGTTCTTCATTTTGCGAATTTTCTCGAACATGATAAATTCCTCCAATAAATTCAGTAAGGACATCGTGCGTCCTCATTTGTGAAAATATAATATCACATAATCTTCCAAATTTCAACAACCTTATGTAAAAACAGCAAAAAACATTTTTTTGCTTCTATTTTCGATTTCCCACCGTTTTGCCTGTTGCACTCTAACCGCTTTGCCGTGGCTGCACCTCTGCCGCCGCGCGGAATTCTATACATATTACCGTCATTTTAAAAATCAGCTGCGCCGCCGCGCCAAAAGCCGCGGTAAAAACTGCCACAATCGAAACCGCACATATATTGCGTTCATTTTATCTGTTCTGTCTCTGCCGGTGCGGGCGGTGAGGCGCATTGCATATGGATTTCAACGTATACAGGCCAATTTTACAGGCGGGCAATTTTTGTGCTATTTTGCATTTTCCGTGTCCTCTCTCCCCTGCCCGGCTGCTGGGGCGCAGCGTGTCGAAAAACCTCCCTCTGCGAGGGAGGTGCCCCGTAGGGGCAGAGGGAGAGAACCTCGCCATAGCCCGAAATATTTCGGATTGCCGTACAGTTCTCTCCCCCACCGCCTGCGGGCGGAGCCCCCTCGCAGAGGGGGCCAAGGGAGGGACGCACCTTTTTCGACAGTCTGCGCCCCTGCCCGGCCACAGGGACGCTCTTTTGTGAAAACACCGCAAATTCCGGTGCAAAAGTGTGGTATACTGCAAGATTTTGTGCTATACTGGATAAAAAATCAACACAGCCGGGCCGCGCCCGGCACAAAAGGGGCCACACATGAAAAACACCACCGAGGAAAAACGCGAGGCCATCCCCAACAGCGTCAGCCGGATGCTGCTGGCGGGCATCGGCGTACTTTTGCAGGTTTTATGGATCTTCTGGCTTGCCCTCAAGCTGAACGACTACTCCACCGTCATTCAGGTATGCACGTCGGTACTGGCATTTTTGATTACGTTGCGTATATATGGGCTGCATATCAACTCCGCGTATAAAATTTCGTGGATTATTCTGATTTTGCTGTTTCCCATCTTCGGGCTGACCATCTATCTGCTGTTTGGCCGCAGCGGGGCCGTCAGCGTCATGCGCCGCCGTTTTGGTGCAAATATGACGATGCTGCGCCAGTATCACGCACCCATTTTGCAGCAGCGCCGCGCCCTGCCCTACCCGGACCGCATCACCCGCAACCACGCCCGCTATTTGCAGGACCGCGCGGGCTACCCCGCCTATGACAACACCGATGTAACGTTCTACGGCGACACCTGCGAGGCGCTGGAGGCCCAGAAAACAGCCCTGCGCAGCGCGGAAAAGTTTATTTTCATGGAATACCACGCCATTGAGGACGCCTCCGCCTGGCAGGAGCTGGAGGACATTCTGGCCGAGCGCGCCGCCCACGGCGTGGAGGTGCGCGTATTTTACGACGACGTGGGCAGCATCGGGTTTATCAACAGCAAATTTGTCAAAAAGCTGGCGGGGCGCGGCATACAGTGCCGCCGGTTCAACCCGGTCATCCCGATTTTGAACGTCTTTATGAACAATCGCGACCACCGCAAAATCACCGTTGTGGACGGGCGCGTCGGCTTTACCGGCGGCTACAATCTGGCGGAAGAGTACTTCAACCGCACCCACCCCTACGGCCAGTGGAAGGACAGCGGCATCCGGCTGGAGGGCGACGCCGTGCGCGGCCTGACGCTGATTTTCTTAGAGCTGTGGGGCGCAACGCAGAAGGCCGCACCCGAGGTCGAGCGCTATCTGCCCGATGTGCCCTACACCGCGCGGGAGAATGCCGTGGTGCTGCCCTACGCGGACAATCCGCTGGACGACGAGGCCACCGGCGAGAACGTCTACCTGAACATGATCCGCAGTGCAAAGGAATACGTCTACATTACAACGCCCTACCTTATTTTAAGTGACGAGATGCAGCGCACACTGCGGCTGGCCGCGTCCAGCGGCATTGATGTGCGGATCATCACGCCGGGCATCCCGGACAAAAAACTGATCTTCTCGGTCACGCGCAGCTATTACGCCAGCCTTGCCAAGAGCGGCGTGCGCATTTATGAGTACGCGCCCGGGTTCATCCACGCGAAGCAATGCGTAGCCGACGGCACAGAAGCCGTTGTGGGTACGATCAATTTTGACTTCCGCAGCCTGTACCTGCACTTTGAGAACGCCTGCTGGTTCTGCGGCTGCAGCGCCGTGGCCGATGTGCGCCGCGATTTTGACGCGCTGTTCCCCGTCTGCCGCGAGGTCACGCAGGAGTACGCCGACACCCGCAGCCTGGCCGTGCGCGGCTGGGACTGCGTGCTGCGGCTGTTCAGCCCACTGATGTGACGGGCTGTGCGCCGGGCGCGGCAAGTGGAATTTTCCCAAAGAAATCTGTACTATTCCACGTTGCAAACCGCCGCTGCGCGCCGTACAATAAAGACAAAATCATCCTGTGAGGTGCATACCAATGGAGCATATAGCATGGAAGGGCCGCATCAAGCCCGGCTGCAAAGCGGAATATCAGCGCCGCCACGCGGAGATCTGGCCCGAGATGGTCGAGGTGCTGAAGGCTGCGGGCATCTGCAACTACAGCATCTTCTACTGTAACGACGAGCTGTTCGGCTACTATGAGTGCGCGAAGGGCGTTGCCTACGCCGAGAAGGTACAGGCCGAAAGCCCCGTTGTGGACCGCTGGAACGACTACATGAAGGACATTCTGGAGCTGGAAATGGACCCCGTGACCGGCGCCCAGCCCAAGCTGGAGCAGGTGTTCCGTCTGGATTAAACGCGCATAAGACAGCAAAGCCGCCCGTGTCAGGCTGACACGGGCGGCTTGTGTTTTTATGGGCAGGTGCAGCGCAGACGGTGTTGCCTTTAGGGTATTTACAACACGATGCGGAACGCGACGCGGTACTCACCTTCCCCGCTGACGCGGTAAGGCTCCTCCACATCGGTGCCCCAGCTGTCGATGCCGCCGACGCCGCGGGCTGCGCCCAGGATCGTCACGCTCGTGCGGCCCGTGGCGGGCAGCTCGGTGATGTGCTGGGCGGCCTCGATTTCCTGCGCCGTGTTGGGCAGTGCGCTGAAGGCAAACGGCGCGTCGGCCTGTTCAATCGTCAGCGCAGCCGCCGTCTGACCGCAGGCGTTGTGCTGCTCCAGCGTGAACTGACGGGTGCCCACATGCAGGCCGCAGTCCTGCGGGACGAGAGCCGGTTCAATGTGCGGCACCTCCTCATGGCAGCCAAAGACGCCGCCCTTGCAGCGATCCGGGTAGGTCTCGCCCGAAAGGCCGGTCCAGAGCGTGCGGGCCACGGGGGCAAACGTCTGGAATTTTACGCCGAAGCAGGGCAGCTCGGGCGCACCGGGCACGCCATGATAGACGGCCTCGACCAGCAGCGTGCCCTGCGGCTCCACGGTGTAGGTCAGCTCGGCCTTAGCGCCGGGCACGGTGGGCACGCCGTAGGTATAGCGCACCTGCACACCGTCGGCGGATTTCTGCAAGACCGCAAAGCCGAGGTTCTGCAGGTAGACATCCGCCGCCAGCCAGGCCGCCGCTTTCTGCGGGAAGCCGCAGCCGCGGTCATTGTCGGTGGCGGCGCGCCAGAACGCCGGGCGCGGGGCGCGCCAGAGCCACTCGCTGCCGTTGACGGTCAGCGACGACGGCCCGGCCTCACCCGCGGAAAAGAGAATTTCAAACCCGTCGCCCCTGACGCCGAGGTTGCCGTCGCCCTCGGTCACGGTCAACGTGCCGGGCTTGCGGGCGGCCTGTGCTTTGGCCGCGTCGCGGTCCGCCCGGGCGGCGGCTGCAGCGTTGCGGGCATCGTGGGCGGCGCGGCGGGCGGGGGTGTCGTACCAGTAGCGCACGTCCTGCATGGCGGGCTTCTCAGCACCGTCGGCGTAGACAATGCCGTTGCCGCTGAAGTTGTAATCGGTGTTGCGGTCCGCAAAGTCGCCGCCGTAGCCCAGCACGCTGCGGCCCAGCGCGTCGGTGTGCCGGAGCGCCTGGTCCATGTAGTCCCAGATGAAGCCGCCCTGGTACTGGTCGAACTCGTCGGCCAAGCGGACATAGCTCTCCATGCCACCCAGCGAGTTGCCCATATCGTGCATATACTCGCAGAGAATGAAGGGCTTCTTCGGGTGGGATTCGAGATACTCGCGGATTTCCCACGGCTTGGCGTACATCCGGCTTTCCATGTCGCTGATGGCGTCGAACGCGCGGCAGTGGAACACACCTTCGTAATGCACGAGGCGTCCCGGGTCGTGGTCGTGGAAGAACTGCGACATGGCGAGAATATCCTCGCCCGCGTAGCTCTCATTGCCGCAGGACCAGATCAGGACGGCGGCGTGGTTCTTGTCGCGTTCAAACATGCTGCGGGCGCGGTCCACGACGCAGTCCTTCCACTCGGGCAGGCTGCCGGGCACGTTCCAGCTCGGCTCCACCGCGCCGAGCTTCTGCCAGCTGCCGTGGCTTTCGAGGTTCGTCTCGTCGATCATGTAGATGCCGTTCCGGTCACACAGGTCATACCACAGGCTCTGGTCGGGGTAGTGGCAGGTGCGCACAGCGTTGATGTTGTTCTTTTTGAACACGGCCATGGCGGCGTGCATGTCGTCGGCGCCGATGGCGCGGCCCCTGTCGGCGTTCCACTCGTGGCGGTTGACGCCGTTGAACACGACCCGTTCCCCGTTCAGGCACATGACGCCGTTTATCATCTCAAAGCGGCGGAAGCCGATGTCGTAGGGCACAACCTCCTGCAAAACGCCGTCTGCATCGCGCAGGGTCAGTACAGCGTGGTAGAGCACCGGCGCTGCATGGCTCCACGGCTGGATGCCCTCGATCTCGATCGTATCGCCCGCGGCGGGGCCTTCGTAGACGGCGTAGCCCTCGGGGTCGGTCACGACGAGGGCAACCGACGCGCCGTCGGTCTCGCCGTCCAGCTTGACGAGGGGCGTCAGCAGGCCGGTGGTGTTGTCGGCGGCAAGGTCGGCCTTGAGCCAGATGTCGTTGATGTGGACCCTGGGCTTTGCGTACAGGTAGACCGAGCGAAAGATGCCCGAGAAGCGGAAGAAGTCCTGATCCTCGATCCAGGCGGCGCTGCTGCGCTTGTAGACCTCGACGCAGAGGCGGTTGTTCTCGTCCCGAATATACGGTGTCAGGTCAAATTCAGACGGGGTGAAGCTGTCCTCGGCATAGCCGACGAACTGGCCGTTGCACCACAGGTACATGGCCTGCTCCACGCCCTGAAAGCTGACGCAGACGCGCTGGCCGCGCAGGGACTCGTCCAGATCAAATTCTTTGACATAGCTGCCCACGGGGTCATCGTTCCAATCGACCTGCGGCGGGCGCAGGCAGCTGCGGCCATCCCACGGGTAGAGGGTGTTGGTGTACTGCAGCTGACCGTAGCCTTGCAGCTCGATGTGCCCGGGCACGCGGATCGTACCGAAGCCGGACAGGTCGGCGTCCGGCTGCCAGAAATCCGCCGGGCGGGCGGCAGGGTTGGCGCTCCACGCAAAGCGCCATGCGCCGTCCAGTGACTGGCGCAGCGATGTCAGGCCGCTTTCGGCCTCGTCCGGGGTGCGGCAGCAGAGATGGTCAGAGTGTGCGTCCAGCCGGTTCACGGCAAAGACGGTGGGGTCACTCAGCCAGCGAAGTTCAGGGGTCATAGGGATCTCTCCTTTACACAATCAGGTTCTTACCGTCATTCTGCCACAGGGCACGCGGGGTGTCAATGGAAAGTTTCACGCAGATATTTTCCGTATTTTTTGCATCTTTACGGGAATTGTGCTGTGTTTAACACTTCGCGGCGGGATTTTTTGAGTTTTTCCGTTTTGTCTGGTGGCAGATTGTACGCTGCAGCACCAGATATAGCGGTGGCGGCAGGATTTTTGCGGGGTGGGTTGTTATAGTCGGCACACCTGGGGCGGCGTTTTGGGGTCATACTTCTTATGTCTCCGCCTCCGCGGCGGCGCGCAGACGCTCCCGCACGGGGCGCAGGGCCTCGGGCAGAGCCTCGTCAGGCAGGTCGCTGATGCCCTCGGTGCTTCCACGGGCGGCGGCGGTCTCATAGAACCAGCACTTGTAGTCCAGGGTGTCCATCGTCTGCTGCAATTCAGCCATACGGGTCTCGAGCACGGTGCGCTGCTTGCGGAACAGCTCCAGCCGCCGGGCAATGGTCTCATCGCCCTGCATGGCCAGCTCGATGTATTCGCGGATGTCCTTGAGGGACATGCCGGTCTTTTTCAGGCACTCGATGATGCGCAGCCACTCGAAGTCCTTCTCCGTAAAAACGCGGATGCCGCCGGACGAGCGCCCGACGAAGGGCAGCAGCCCTTCCTTATCGTAATAGCGGATCGTCGATGCGGGCACACCCAGCCGCCGCGCCATCTCCCCCACTGTATAGGCCATGTGTTTTCCTCCTATGACTTAAACCCGGGTTTAACCTGTGTATCAGTATAGGACAAAAGGGCGGCGTTGTCAAGGCGGGCGGGGTCACCCGCGGTATTTTCCCCTCATCCGGCTGAACGGTTTCCTGATCATGCGCACGCTGTGGGGCGTGCCGCCGCTTCCCTGCCCGCTTTTCTTTTATAGGGAAGGCTTTTCCTATTTTTTATTGACAAACGCGCGGTTTGTTTCTATCATGTTTATATAAGTAAGGGAGGGACCGCCACTATGCTGACCTACAATATGGACGTGGAGGAACGCAGCTCCTGGCTGCGCGCCACCCCCGGCGCGGCGGCGCTGGCACAGCCGTTTTACTGCACCGAGGCCGGTAACTTTTATGGCCGCGCCCATTTTGCCACAGCCCGCACCGATAAGGAAAGCTATCTGCTGTTTTATACGCTGTCCGGCTCCGGTCTGATCGAGCAGAACGACCAGCGCGTGGAGCTGCCCGCCGGCAGCGCCCTGCTGTTGAACTGCCGCACCCCCCAAAGCTACTGCACTGCCCCCGGGCAGGACCACTGGCACCACTACTGGGCGCATCTGGACGGCGCGGGCGTCGCCAATCTGGCCGAGGTACTGCAGCCGCAGGGGCGGCTGTCCCCCGTTACGGTCAGTCGGCTGGAGATGCAGCCGCTGTTTGAGTCACTGGCCGCCGAGTGGGAGCACGGCGCTGCCGCACAGATCGAGATCTGCCTGGCCCTGCACCGGATGCTGGCCTTGATGGCCCGCCAGCTGCTGGCCGGGGACGAGAGCCGCTCCAACCGCACCTTGATCGAACAGGCCGCCGAGTACATCCGCCAGCACTATGCCGAACCGCTGTCGCTGGACAGCCTGCTGGCCCAGACGCCGGTGAGCAAGAGCTGGTTTCTGCGGCTGTTCCGCCAGTACATGGGCACGACGCCCTACAATTTTTTGCTGTCCACGCGGATCACACGCGCCAAGGAGCTGCTGGTGCTGACGGATTTCTCCGTCTGCGAGATCGCGCACCAGGTTGGCTTTGGGGATGAGAGCAACTTCTCGACCCGCTTTACCGCCATGGTGGGCCAAAGCCCCCAGCAGTACCGCAAAAGTGCAATGAAGCCCGCGGAAAACTGAATAATGGGAAAGAAGGCATTTGTATGTTGAAAACCGAACGCATGGACCGTGTCCGTGCTGCCCTGCGTGCGCAGGGACTGACGCAGATGATCGTCTGCGACCCCAAGAGCGTGTGGTATCTGACCGGCGTCGCCGTGGAGCCCTATGAGCGTCTGCTGGCGCTCTACCTGCCCACCGAGGGCGAGCCGGTGCTGTTTTTGAACAGGCTGTTCAATGTGCCCGAGCCGCCGTGCAAAGCCGTCTGGCACACCGACACGGACAAGCCCGTGGCGCAGATCGCCGAGGTCGTAGACGCGGGCAAGCCGCTGGGCATTGACAAGGAGTGGCCCGCTAAGTTTTTGATCCCGCTGATGGAGACCCACCCCGGTATGCAGGTCGTGCTGTCCAGCGACTGCGTGGACGACTGCCGCGCCTGCAAGGACGCCGAGGAGCAGACCCTCATGCGCGAGGCGTCCCGCATCAACGACGCGGTAAACGAGGCCGCGAAGCACTATATAAAGGCCGGCATGACCGAACGCGAGGTCGCCGAGTTTATCGACGCGCAGTTCCGTGCCCACGGCTGCGAGGGGCCGAGCTTTACGACGATTGTCTCCTTTGGTGCCAACGCCGCCGACCCGCACCACGAGCCGGACGACACCGTGTTAAAAGAGGGCGACTGCGTGCTGTTTGACATGGGCTGCGTGAAGAGCCGCTATTGCAGCGACATGACCCGCACCTGGTTCTGCGGCCAGCCCACTGAAAAGCAGGCCGCCGTGCACGATCTGGTGCGCCGCGCAAATGAGGCTGCCGAGGCGCTCATCAAGCCCGGCGTGCGCCTGTGTGAGCTGGATGCCACCGCGCGCGACCTGATTACGGAAGCGGGCTACGGCGCGTATTTCAACCACCGTCTGGGGCATTTCATCGGCCAGACCGACCACGAGAAGGGCGACGTCAGCAGTGCGAACACCGCCGTAGCCAGACCCGGCATGATCTTTTCGATTGAGCCGGGCGTCTACCTGCCCGGCGAGTTCGGCGTCCGCGTGGAGGACCTCGTCCTGGTGACCGAGACCGGCTGCGAGGTGCTGAACAGGAACGATAAGCATTGGGATGTGGTGGGGAAATAACTGCCGCCATCCCTGCCTCCCCTTGAGGGGAGGTGGCCCCGCAGGGCCGGAAGGGTGGCTGGCAGCCGACCTATAAAAGGGTTGCTGCGGCCCACCCCTCACCGCCTGCGGGCGGAGCTCCCCTCAAGGGGAGCCTAAAGAATTTCAGAGAGGTGTACGATTGAAAAAACATCTGTTCCGTATCATTGCCGTCCTGTCCGCCGCGGTCCTGCTGGCGGGCTGCGCGGCGTCGCGGCTGCGGCTGGGGGCTGCGGCTGCTGGCGGCGTGTACAATGCGTTTGGTACCGCCATGTCCGCCCAGAACAGCACCATCGAGGTCAAACAGACCGCCGGGTCCGCCGCCAACCTGCGGCTGCTGGCGGGCGGCTATTTACAACTGGCCGTTGCCCAGTCCGACATGGCGCAGGATGCCTACGACGGCAGCGGCGTCTTTGCCCACGAGAGCACCGAGCGCAGCTTCAGCGCCGTGGCCGCTCTGTATGAGGAGGCCGTGCAGGTCGTTGTCCGGGCCGACTCCGGCATTACGACGCTGGAGGAGCTGCAGGGCTGCACGCTCAGCGTCGGCGAGGAGGAATCCGGCACCGAGCAGAACGCCGGGCAGGTTTTGGCCGCCTGCGGCCTGAACAACCGCCTGGTGCACACTGTAAACCTGAACTACACCGACGCTGCCGCCCGGCTGGCCGACGGCACGATCGACGCGATGTTCGTCACCGCCGGTCTGCACGCCGACGCGCTGGAGCAGCTGGCCAAGACCTGCGCCATCCGTCTGCTCTCCGTTGACGGGGGTGTCGGTGCGCGGCTGCTGGCGGCCTACCCGGCCTACCGCGCCTGCGTTATCCCCGCCGGGACCTACGCCGGTCAGGGTGAGGACGTCTGGACCGTCAGCGTGCAAGCGCTTCTGCTGGCGTCGAACGCGCTGTCCGACGAGACCGTCCAAAGGCTGACTGCCCGGTATTTTGACAGCGTGGACGCCGTGGCTGCCGCCGTGCCGGTGCCGCTGGTGACCGACCCCGCCGTGGCCGCCGCGCAGAGCGTTATCCCCTACCACACCGGGGCCGCTGCGTACTACACCGCGCAGGGCATCACTCCCGCAGGGCCGGAGACGGGCGTGTCCCCTGAACAGGAGGCCGCCGCATGATCATCTCACTGGATATGTACCAGACGCTGTTTGCGGCGGTCTGCGTGCTGATGCTGGGCCGCTTTTTGAAGGTGCGCATCGGCTTTCTGGAAAAATTCTGCATTCCCGCGCCGGTCATCGGCGGCGTGCTGTTTGCCGTTTTCACCTGTCTGTGCTATGTGACCGGCATTGCCGAGTTTGAATTTGACGACATTTTAAAGGAAGTCTGCATGGTGTTCTTCTTCACCTCGGTAGGCTTTCAGGCCAACCTCAAGGTGCTGAAAAGCGGCGGCAAATCGCTGATCATCTTCTTGGGGCTGGTCGTTGCGCTGATTTTGTGCCAGAACTTCCTCGCCGTCGGGCTGGCGGATCTGCTGGGCATCTCGCCGATGATCGGTCTGTGCACCGGTTCCATCCCGATGGTCGGCGGCCATGGCACGGCGGGCGCGTTCGGCCCCGTGCTCGAGGACTTCGGCGTTGCGGGCGCGACCACGCTCTGCACGGCGGCGGCCACCTACGGCCTGATCGCGGGCAGCGTCATGGGCGGCCCGACGGGCCGTCTGCTCATTGAGCGCCGCAAGCTGCTGGACACCGTTGTGCCCGAGGACGACAGCCTGCTGGTGGAGGAAGAAATCAAGCACGAGCGCCACACCAGCATGTACCCGGCTGCTGTGTTCCAGCTGATTATCGCCATCGGCATCGGCACGTTCATCTCCAAGGCGCTGGCCATGACCGGGCTGACGTTCCCCATTTATATCGGCGCAATGATCGCCGCGGCGTGTATGCGCAACATCGGCGAATTCACCCACAAATTCACGACCCACATGGGCGAGATCAACGACATCGGCGGCATCAGCCTGTCGCTGTTCCTGGGCATTGCCATGATCACGCTGAAGCTGTGGCAGCTGGCCGCGCTGGCGCTGCCGCTCATCATCCTGCTGGCGGGCCAGACGCTGCTGATTTTCCTGTTCACCTACTTTGTGATTTTCAACATCATGGGCCGCGACTATGACGCTGCGGTCATTGCGGCGGGCGTCTGCGGCTTTGGCATGGGCGCGACGCCCAACGCCATGGCCAACATGCAGGCCCTGTGCGAAAAGTATGCCCCGTCGGTCAAGGCGTATCTGCTGATCCCGCTGGTAGGCAGTCTGTTTGCGGACTTCCTCAACAGTCTGGTCATCACCTTCTTTATCAACTTTATCTAATTGGGAGGTCTTTCTGATGTTCCGCAAGCTGCGCGAGGCGCTGAAAAAGCAGCGCTACCGTGTCCACAGTGACGATGTTGCCCTGCCCGAGGTCCACACCGGCCAGATCGCCCACAGCGACGCCCCCGAGACCCCGGAGAAGCACAAGTCCATCAACTATGAAAACGTCGCCATCCCGGAGGTTCATATTCCAAAGAAGAAGCCCTGAAGCCTTCTCCCCCTGGGGGAGAAGGTGGCCCCGCAGGGCCGGATGAGGGGAGAGCTTGCGCGGTTGCCCGCAAACGGGTTGCCACAGAGGGTTCGGCCCTCATCAGTCACCTTCGGTGACAGCTTCAGTCTCCGCGCCAAGAGCCGCCTTCGGCGGTTGCGCTCCGACACGCGCCTGCGGGCGCAGCCCCTCGGGGAAGCCTTTTTGTACAGCAAAACGCCCCTGACCATCCCGGTCAGGGGCGTTTTGCTTAATGTTAGTCGAGGAAGTTCTCGTTGAGGGTGACACCGAAGTCGTGGGCAATGGCGCGCAGGTCATCGTCGGTGATGGTCTGGCGGATCAGGCCGCCGCCCATGGACAGGACCTTGACGTAGATCTCGGCACTCTTTTCAATCGTGTGGGCGAGGCCGAAGGTAATGTCAAAGTCAGGGCCGGAGGCAAACAGGCCGTGCTGTGCCCAGATAGCGGCCTGATAGGTTTTCATCTTCTCGGAGGTTGCCATGGCAATGTCCGCGCCGCCCGGGACCATCCAGGGGCAGACGCCAACGCCCTCGGGGAAAACGACGGGGCACTCGGTAGCGCTCTGCCACAGGGCACGGGAGAAGTCACGGTCCGTCAGCGGCAGGATGTAGGTCAGCGCAATGACGTTGGTGGCGTGGCAGTGATAAATAACGCGGTTCGCGCCGTTGGTAGCGGCCTTGCGGACGCTATGGTTCATGAAATGGCTGGGGAACTCGGACGTCGGGCGTGCGCCGTCGGCCAGACCCCAGACGATGCGCCAGCTGTCGCCCTTGTCGTTGATCTCCACAATGCCGATGCTGTGGATCGGGTCAGGCTCGACGTTGCGGAAGAACTTGCCGGAGCCGGTGGTGATGAAGTACTCACCGGCCAGATTATCGGCCTGCACGCCCATGTTGACCCACTCGCGCGGCTCGGCGTCGAAGTAGGGACGGCAGGCGGCGACGTCCTCCGCGGTCATGCGGTAGGTCAGGTTGCCGCCGTTGCGCTCGTGCCAGCCCTGCAGCCAGCCATCGTTGCACATGCGGATAAAGCCCTTGACGCAGGGAATCTCATAAATCGTAGACATAATTTTTGCTCCTTTATATCGTTGTGTTGGCTTCCCCCTCCGGGGGAAGCTGTCAGTGGCCCCGACCACTGACTGATGAGGGCAAAGCTGCCGACAGCAGCCCGTTACCGGGCAATTGCCGCAATGCCGCCCCTCATCCGGCCTCGGGCGGGGCCTCGGCCACCTTCCCCCAAGGGGGAAGGCATCCCGAAATCAGCGCGTGATCACATCCACCGGCACGTTGAAGATCTCGGCAACCTTCAAAATCGTGTCGATGTGGTGGCCGGTGGCGGCGGCCATGTGGTGGGTGGGGCCGGCCTCGCTCCAGCGGTTGACGAACTCGCGGGCACCGCAGCTGAAGCGGGTGCGCATGTTCGTGTCACCGAAGGTGAAGATCGGGCCGGGCTCGTTGACGCCCTCGGCCACGACAAACTTGAAGTGGCCGTCCTTGTCCTGCGTGATGGCCAGATAGGTCACATCGCCCACCGGCGGGTAGAACTGGGTCAGGTAGCCGCCGCCGGTCTTGCCGTGGAACACGGGCACGATCTTCATGGTCGGCTTTCTGGCCGTGGAGATGTCGGCGTCGCCGGAGCCGGAGTGGCCGATAATGCAGATGTCCTCATTGAAGTCGATGGAGTACATCTCGCTCAGCTGGCCGCAGCCCGCAATGGTCTTGAGGATGGACATGGCCATGGCGACCTTGATGTCGCCCTCGACGGCGCAGGCCGTGCCCTGCTTGATGAGCATCGAGAACGCGGGGATCAGCATCGAGTCCAGCTTACCGGCCACGCCCTTGGCGAAGCCGTCGTAGTGGCTGGCGACGAAGGCGATCTTCTCGTCCCTGACCCACTGCTCAAATGCGACAACGTAGCGGGCCATATCCCAGACCTTCTCCACCGTGCCGCCGCCCTCAATATCGAAGGTGTCCAGAATGTCCTGCGCCTTGGCGCGGATGGCGTCCTCGTCGGTGATGTTGTCGGCGATGGCCCACATCTTCTCCCAGTCAAACTGCTTGGTGTAGAGCCACATACGGTTGTACAGGTTCGTCTCGTCGATGTACAGATCCATCATGCCGGGGTATGGGCGGCCGATCTGCGCAAGGTTCGTATCACGGAAGCGGCGGCGCACCTGCGCGGCCTTGCACCAGTCGTTGATTTCGGCCTGCACGGCGGGGTCACCGCCCTCGACAACACCGGTGATGACGGCGTGGCGCTTACCGGCGCGCTCCAGGTCAGCGACCATCTCGCCGACAGCGCCGCAGGCGTACAGCTCACCCAGCCAGGTGGGGGTGTCGGTGTTGGCGTAGTCGGGGGCCTTCTTCTTCTGCACGTTGACGAGGACGACGGGCACGTCGAGGTCGCGCACGGCGGGCAGCATATTGTAAGAGGTAGCGTAGGTCAGCAGCTGCAGAATGACAAGGTCAACGTCGGCGGTGCGGAACTTATCGCCCGCGGCCATGGACTGCTCCTTGGTGGTGACGATGCCGCCGTCGATGACATCGACGGTGTCGGGCAGCGTCTTTTTGAAGGCGGCGTACTGGCCCTCAAACTCGGGGACCAGCGTGGGGAACTGCGGCAGGTAAGCGCCCAGCGCAATGGCGAACACGCCAACGCGGGCTTTGGTTTCGACTAACATGGTGGGACCTCCTGTATATGGATTTGTTGTATTGGTAGGGGCCGGGCATGCCCGGCCCTGTCGTGTAAGGCAAAGGGTCGTTTACTCCGGCTGATACTCTTTAATTTCAAAGCTGCGCCGGATGGCGGCGCGGGCCTCGGCCAGGTCGGCAAAATCGCCGCTGTGGATGAACTGCACCATCAGGTTGCCCAGCGCTGTGCCCTCGGTGGGGCCTGCAAACACGGTCAGGCCGGTGGCGTTGGCGGTCTGCTGGTTCAGGTAGCCGTCCTGGCTGCCGCCGCCGACGATGTTCAGGCTTGTGTAGGTCTTGCCGGTCAGGCTTTGCAAGGTCTCCACGGCGCGGCGGTAGTCCTGCGTCAGGGAGTTGTAGACGCACTGCATGACCTCGCCGGTGGCGGCGGGCACGGGCTGATGCGTGTCGGCGCAGGCGGCTCTGACTTCTTCGATCATGGAGGCAGGCGCTAAGAAGCGGTTGTCATCGGGGTCAACGCAGCTGGGGAAGTCGGCGGCCTCCTTCGCGGCGGCGATCAGCTCCGGGAAGCTCGGGCGGGTGCCGGTCTTTTCGCCAAGCTCACGGCGGACGGACTGGATCATCCACAGGCCCATGATGTTTTTCAGGTAACGGTAGCGGTATTCATAGCCGCCCTCGTTCGTAAAGTTGGCAGCGCAGCTGTCCGGGCCGGTGATGGCCGCTGCGTTTTCCACGCCCAGCAGGCTCCATGTGCCGCTGGACAGGTAAGCGGCGTACTCATCCCGCGCGGGCACGGCGAGGAACGCCGAGCCGGTGTCGTGGGTCGCGGGCAGAATGACCTCGGCGTCAAAGCCGACAGCCTTCTGAATTTCCGGCGTCAGATGCCCCAGCACGGTCCCGGCGGTCTTGATGGGCTGGAAGATGCTGCGCGGCAGACCCAGCTTTTCGATCAGTGCATCGTCCCAGTCCCTGCTGTCCGCGCCCACCAGCGCCGTGGTGCTGGCGTTCGTGTACTCATTGGCGGGCACGCCGCAGAGCAGGTAGTTCAGATAATCGGGCACCATCAGGAACGTTTTGGCGGCGGCCAGCTGCTCCGGGTGCTCCTTTTTGAGCGCCATCAGCTGGTAGACCGTGTTGAACGGCTGGTACTGGATGCCGGTGCGGGCGTAGTGGTCGGCAAAGGTCAGGCCGTATTCCTTTTCCAGCGCCTCGCGGATGCCCTCGGTGCGCTCGTCGCGGTAGGCGACGGCGTCGCCGATGCGCTTATTGTCCGCATCCAGCAGCACAAAATCGACGGCCCAGGTGTCGATGCCGATGGTCGCGGGGGCAAAGCCTGCGTCGTGTGCAGCCTTCAGGCCGTTGACGACCTCTTGCGCGAGGGTGTCGATGTCCCAGCAGAGGTGGCCGTTCTCGCGGTGGACGCCGTTTTCGAAGCGGTAGACCTCCTGCAGGGTGATTTTTCCGTTCTGCACGGTGCCTGCGATGTGCCGCCCGCTGGACGCGCCGATGTCGACTGCCAGTGTACAGGTTTGCATAAGCTCTCTCCTTCTTTGCAAAATAACAGTGTTGCAGCATTTGCTTTTTGTCTGCATTATACGACACCCGGCCCCGGCTTTCCATCCGCAAAAGAATTTGATTGTTTGGGAAAATTCCACACGCCCCTTTCCGCGTTCCCGGCGTTTTTGTCCGGGTCCCGTGCCGGAATGATCCGATTGACACGCCCCGTGCCGTCCCGTATAATAGACCCTGCAACCAATAAAGGAGATGTTACATTATGGCCACCGCGCACAAAAGCCGTGTGCTGGATATGACCCAGGGCGACCCGTTCCGCCTGGTGCTGCAATTTTCGATGCCGCTGTTCTTCTCTAACCTTTTGCAGCAGCTGTACAACCTGACAGACACTGCGCTGGCCGGGCACCTGCTGGGCTCCGCCGCGCTGGCGGAGATCGGCGCGACTGCGGCGCTGTACGGGCTTATCATGAACTTTGCCTTCGGCATGAACAACGGCCTGGCGCTGACGGTCAGCCGCTATTTTGGCGCGGGCGATGAAAGCGGGATACGCCGCGCCGTGGGCTGGATGGTCACGCTGTCGGCGGTGGTGTCGCTGGTGCTGACGGGGTGCTCCCTGCTGGTCCGCGACGCGCTGCTGACTGTTTTGCAGGTCCCGGCACAGGCATGGGGCGGCGCGTCCGCCTACCTGACCGTCATTCTGCTGGGCATCCCGCTGACGATGCTTTATAATATGGAGGCTGCGCTGCTGCGCGCCGTCGGCAACAGCGTGACGCCGCTGCTGTTCCTGCTGTTCAGCAGCGTGCTGAACGTCGGGCTGGACGCCGCGTTCATGGGGCCGCTGGGGCTGGGCGTGCGCGGCGCGGCCATTGCCACGGTGCTGGCGCAGGGCATCAGCGCCGTGCTGGGCGTTGTGTACATCCTGCGCGGCTACCCGGAGCTGCGCTTTACGCCCCGGCAGCTCGGGGCTGCCACGCGCCGCGCCGTGACCAGTATGTTCTGGGCGGGCCTGAGCATGGGGCTGATGAGCGCCATCTACAATCTGGGCAGCGTGGCGCTGCAAAGCAGCATCAACGCGCTGGGCAGTGTCTACATCACGGCACAGACCGCCGCGCGCCGCCTGGCGGAGCTGTACTTTATCCCGGGCGGTGCGCTGGGCATCGGCGTGGCGACGTTCAGCAGCCAGAATCTGGGTGCGGGCCGCCGCAGCCGCATTTGGCAGAGCGTTAAGGCCGCGCTTGCGATCTATTTTGTGTGGTGGGTGTTTGTGATGGCGTTCACCTTCCTGCTGGGCGGGGCCGCCATCCGCGGCATCACGGGCAGCACGGACGAGGTCATTATCTCCAATGCGCTGCTGTACCTGAAAATCAGCGCACCGGTCATTCCGCCGATGGCCGTGCTGGTCATTCTGCGCAATATGCTGCAGGGCATCCGGCACACGGTAGAGCCGCTGCTGGCCAGCGGGCTGGAGCTTGTGGGCAAGGTGATCTTTGCCGTATGGCTCGTGCCGGTCCGGGGCTACCGCGCGGTCTGCTTTTGTGAGCCGACGACCTGGGTCGTATGCTTTGTGTTTATCCTGCTGGCGGTCTGGCGCTGCCGGGGCGATTTGCGCGACGCAGAAAAAATTTGAATTTTTTTGTAAAAAGGGCTTGCAATTTGGAAGTCGTTCTGCTATAATAATATGCGTCGCCGAGAGGCGGCGCAATAAGCGCGGTTAGCTCAGCTGGTAGAGCATCTGCTTGACGTGCAGGAGGTCACAGGTTCGAGTCCTGTACCGCGCACCAAGAGTCTGTGGCATCTTAGATGTCACAGACTCTTTTTTTGTTGTATCGCCCAGAACCGGCAAAGCCGATGTTGAAAACGAAATCCGTAGGGGCGCATTCTATATGCGCCCGCGGAAGTTTGCCTTACCGCAAGCGGGCACGGGCGGATATGGAATCCGCCCCTACGTTTTTTTGTGGCGGAGCCCCCGCGCAGAGGTGGCCAAGGGGCGCGGTTTTGCCTGTTGTGCGTGCAAGCGGCTTTATTTTCTCTTTTGCCTTGTCAAAAACCATCTTATGTGGTATACTATTTCTCTACAAGTCCACAGGCAAACCCGGTGCAAACCGGCGACGCAAAGCTATAGGGGCCCATCGGGTCAGCCAGTTGCCAACAAGAAATTGTTGCTTTACTGCCGCCGGTAGCTTCGCGTCCTTTTGGGGGCAGGAGTTGACGAGGGTGAAAACACATCGCTACACCGGCGGCACAAAGCAGGGCATCTATGACGCTCTGCTGTTTTCTGCTGCCCGCGGATATTGTTTAATACGATCAGACAGCGCTTTCAGGCATGGGTCCGCCATGCCCTGAAGGCGTTTTTTCCTGCGTCACAGCCTATATAGCAGACCGTCAAAAAATAAGGAGAAAAACCGGATGAAAAAGAAACCACTGCACAGAATTTCCTCCCTGCTTGCAGCCACGGTGCTGGGGCTGTTCCTGCTGACCGGCTGTGCCGGAAAAAGCGCCGAGGCGGTGCAGGCACAGGAGGACGCCGACACCATTCAGGTCTATTTGTGGTCCAACAGCCTCTACGAAAAGTACGCCCCCTACGTGCAGGCGCAGCTGCCGGACGTAAACATTGAGTTTATCGTGGGCAACAACGATCTGGACTTTTACAAATTCTTGCAGGAAAACGGCGGTCTGCCGGACATTATAACCTGCTGCCGCTTCTCCCTGCACGATGCGGCCCCCCTGAAGGACAGCCTGATGGACCTTTCCACCACCAACGAGGCAGGCGCTGTCTACAATACCTACCTCAACAGCTTTAAAAATGAGGACGGCAGTGTAAACTGGCTGCCCGTATGCGCAGACGCCCACGGCTTTGTGGTCAACCGCGGCCTTTTTGAGGAATACGGTATCCCGCTGCCCACCGATTATGCCAGCTTTGCCGCTGCCTGCAAAGCCTTTGACGAAGCGGGCATCCGCGGCTTTACCGCCGATTATCTGTACGACTACACCTGCATGGAAACGCTGCAGGGGCTTTCCGCCGCCGAGCTTAAGACCACGGCAGGGCGCAAATGGCGCACCGCCTACAGCGACCCCGCCAGCACCGCCCGTGTCGGGCTGGATGATACCGTCTGGCCGGGCGTCTTTGCGCGTATGGAGCAGTTCATTCAGGACACCGGTCTTACGGCGGCGGACTTAGAGCTGAATTACGACGCCGTGACCGGGATGTTCGGCAAGGGGGAGCTTGCCATGTACTTTGGCAGCTCCGCCGGCGTACAGATGTTCCGGGAGCAGGGCATCGACGCGACCTTTTTGCCGTTCTTCAACCAGAACGGCGAAAAATGGCTGATGACTACCCCCTACTTCCAGGTGGCGCTGAACCGCGACCTGGAGCAGGACGCCGCCCGGCGCGACAAGGCAATGCATGTCCTGCACGTCATGCTGTCGGAGGGGGCGCAGGAGCAGATCCTCGCGGACGGGCAGGATCTTTTGAGCTACAGCCAGAATGTCAGCTACCGCCTGACCGACACCATGAGGGACGTGCGCCCGGTGGTGGAAGAAAACCACATGTTCATCCGCATCGCCTCCAACGATTTCTTTGCCATCTCCCAGGATGTGGTTTCCAAGATGATCGCGGGCGAATATGACGCCGGGCAGGCCTACCGTGCGTTCAACGCCCGCCTTCTGACAGAGGAAACGCCCGACACAAGCGACATTGTGCTGACCAGTAAAACCGCCTATTCCAACGTGTTCCACAAAAACGGCGGCAATGCGTCCTTCTCGGTCATGGCAAACACGCTGCGCGGGCTGTACGGCACCGACGTGCTGATAGCACCCGCCAGCAGCTTTACCGGCAGCGTGCTGCAGGCAGACTATACCCAGACAACGGCGCGCGCCATGATCATGCCCAACGGGCTTCTGTCGTACCGGCGCACCATGACGGGCGCCGAGCTGAAGGACACCGTGCGCGCCTTTGTGGAAGGCTGCGAGGGCGGCTTTACCCCGTTCAACCGCGGTTCCCTGCCGGTGGTCAGCGGCATTGCCGTGCAGGTGCAGGAGAACGGCGGCAGCTATACGCTGACCGGCATCACCCGCGGCGGCCAGCCGCTGCAGGATGACGACACCGTCACCGTGACCTGCCTGGCAACCGAAAAGCAGATGGCGCCGCTGCTGCAGGACGAAAGCCGCGCGTTTGAGCGCGGGGAGGCTACGGTTAAAGACGCCTGGAGCGAGGCACTTTCCGGCGGCAGCGTGACGCTGGCCGCGCCGGAAAGCTATATTACATTCGGGGGGGGTAATGCGCTGTGGAAGAAACTAAGCATAAAATAAAAATAAAGCGGCATTCGCGGCGAAATTGGCATGCTGCGGTGGCCTGCCTGCTGTCGATTGCGCTGCTTGTCTGCCTTAGCGCGCAGTACCTTTCGTTTGTGTCAAAAACCATCTATGCGGAAAGCACCCAGCATTTGGGAGAAGTCCTGCACAAATCCAACAATATGCTGAGCATGATCGTCAAGAAGAACACCTCCTACCTGCATGTGTGGAACGGCTTTCTGAGCAGCGACCCCGATGATGCCAGCACGCAGGCGTATCTGGAGTCAGCGCAGCAGCAGCTTGGCTTTGCCGAATTCTACTTTCTTTCTTACGACGGCAACTACATGACCCCCAGCGGGAAAACGGGCTACCTGGGCCTGCAGAGCAATCTGGACGAGCTGCTTTCCGACCAGAAGGACGTTGTGTTGAACACGGCCCTGCCCGGGCAGGACCCGATGCTGGTGTTCATCTGCCCCGAAACCAAGGGCATCTACCGCGGCTTTGCCTACGATGCCATTGCCATCAGCCACTACAACAATGTTGTGATGAAGACCGTGGACGATTCAGCTTTCGGCGGAGCGGCCAGCTCCTTTGTCATCTACCCGGACGGGCAGGTCGTGATCGAAAATATCTCAGAAGACTCGGAATCCATTTATAACTTTATAGCGATACTGCAAGAGTATTCCGACCTTACCGAGGCGCAGATACAGGAGCTTACGGACGACTTTGCGCAGGGCATCACCGGAAACCGCGAGGTGACGCTGGACGGCACAAGCTTCTATATGGTCTACGAAAGCACCGGCATCCAGAACTGGATTCTGGTGGGCCTTGTCCCGCGGGATACCGTCAATGCCGCCATGAATCAGCTTTGGCAGCGCACGGTGCAGATCGTAGCCCTCGTTGTCCTGTCGATTGCGGCAATGGTCCTTCTGATGGTCATCCACCGGGGCCGCACCAAGCTGCGCCGCCAGAACACCGCGATTTTGTACCGGGATGTGCTGTTCGAGAAGCTGTCCCAGAACGTGGACGACGTTTTCCTGCTGCTGGATGCCCAAAAGCACCGGGCGGATTATGTCAGCCCGAACATAAAACGGCTGCTGGGCCTGACGCCGGAGAGCGTGCGTAAGAATATCGGCACGCTGGCCCTGCTGTACCCGGTGGATTCCCCCGGACGCACAAAAAATTATCTGGAAGGGCTTGCCTGCGGCGACCAGCGCGAATGGGACACGGAGTTTGTCCATCAGGAAACCGGGGAGCATCGCTGGTTCCATGTGGTTGCCATAGGCAGTGAGGTCGAGGGCCAAACCAAGCACATTCTGGTTCTGTCTGACCGCACCGCCGACAGGCAGGCGAACCAGGCGCTCTCGGATGCCGTGGCCGCCGCCGAAAATGCCAACCGCGCCAAGAGCACCTTCCTTTCCAATATGTCCCACGACATCCGCACCCCGATGAATGCCATCATCGGCTTTACCACGCTGGCGGTCAGCCAACTGGACGACAGGGACCGCGTGAAGGATTACCTTACCAAGATACTTGCCTCCGGCAACCACCTGCTTTCGCTCATCAATGATATTCTGGATATGAGCCGCATCGAAAGCGGAAAGATCCAGCTGGACGAGAACGAGGTCAACCTGTCCGACGTGCTGCACGACATAAAGACCATCGTCAGCGGGCAGTTTTACGCAAAGCAGCTGGAATTGTATATGGACGCGATAGATATTACCGATGAGGACGTCTATTGCGACAAGACCCGGCTGAATCAGGTTTTGATGAACCTTTTGTCCAACGCCATCAAGTTCACCCCCGCGGGCGGCACGGTGTCGCTGCGGGTGCGCCAGCTTGCCGGCCAGGTCAGCGGCTGCGGGCAGTATGAGTTCCGCGTCAAGGACAACGGCATCGGCATGAGCCCGGAGTTTGCCCAAAAAATCTTTGAACCCTTTGAGCGCGAGCGCACCTCCACGGTAAGCAGGATACAGGGCACCGGGCTGGGTATGGCCATCAGCAAAAACATCGTAGATATGATGGGCGGCACCATCGAGGTGCAGACCGCGCCGGGCAAGGGTTCTGAATTTATCGTCCGTGTGCCGCTGCGCATACAGGCAGAGCACCGCAAGGCGGAAAAGATCCCCTCGCTGGAGGGTCTGAAGGCGCTGGTGGTGGACGACGATTTCAACACCTGCGACAGCGTGACCAAGATGCTGGTCACGGTGGGTATGCGCGCCGATTGGACGCTTTCCGGCAAGGAGGCCGTGCTGCGCGCACGGCAGTCCATCGAGATGGGCGATACCTACAAGGCTTATATCATCGACTGGCGCCTGCCGGATATGAACGGCATCGAGGTCACCCGCCAGATTCGCAGTTTGAACGATGATACGCCTATTATTATCCTGACCGCCTATGACTGGTCCGACATTGAGGCCGAGGCAAAGGCCGCCGGTGTCACGGCGTTCTGCCCCAAGCCGATGTTCCTGTCGGACCTGCGCGACTCCCTGATGACCGCCATCGGGCAGAAGCCGGAGGAGCAGCCGGGCGTATTGCCCAAGGAACCCACCGACTTTGCGGGCAAGCACATCCTGCTTGCCGAGGATAACGAGCTGAACCGCGAGATCGCCGTGGAGATTCTGAACGCCTACGGCTTTGAGGTCGATACCGCCGAGAACGGTGCCATCGCCGTGGAAAAGGTCCGCACCGCCGCGCCGGGGCAGTACGATCTGGTGCTGATGGACGTGCAGATGCCGATCATGGACGGCTACACCGCCACCCGCCGCATCCGCGAGCTGGAAAACCCCGCCCTGGCGGGCATCCCCATTCTTGCCATGACGGCGAACGCCTTTGACGAGGACCGCCGCAACGCCCTGGAATGCGGCATGAACGGCTTCCTGTCCAAGCCCATCGTGATCGCCGACCTTGTGCAGGAGATGCGCAAGGTTCTGTAACACGCGGGGTTTCAGAGCCGGGAATCATACGCAAAGCCAAAACAAAAAACGCAGCCACGCCATTTTACCGTAAAATAGCGTGGCTGCGTTTTTTTGTGGGTGTCCCTTTGGTCGGAAACGGAATCTGTAGGGGCGCATTCTATATGCGCCCGCGGAAGTTTATCTCACCGCAAGCGGGCACGGGCGGATATGGAATCCGCCCCTACGTTTTTTACGGGGACGGAGAGGGGCACGTTTTTCCCTGTTGCGTGTGTAGGGGCGACCATTGGTCGCCCGTCAACTTACCGCCGCACGTTTCTCTCCCCCACCGCCTGCGGGCGGAGCCCCCGCGCGGAGTTTTCTCCCTTTGTCGGAAACGTAATCCGTAGGGGCGCATTCTATATGCGCCCGCGGAAGTTTGCCTTGCCGCAAGCGGGCACGGGCGGATATGGAATCCGCCCCTACGTTTTTTGTGGGGGCGGAGAGGGGCACGTTTTTCCCTGTTGCGTGCGTAGGGGCGACCATTGGTCGCCCGTCAACTTACCGCCGCAACGCATTTTCCGGGACAGTTCTCTTATAAGGCAAGCGGGCACGGGCGAGCAATGCTCGCCCCTACAAATGTTTTTTGACAGTCTGAGCCCGAAATATTCCTGCCCGCCGCACGGTTCTCTCCCCCACCGCCTGCGGGCGGAGCCCCCCTCGCAGAGGGGGCCAAGAGAGGGCGGTGCCCCGCGTGGAGCTTTCTCCCTTTGTCGGAAACGTAATCCGTAGGGGCGCATTCTATATGCGCCCGCGGAAGTTTATCTTGCCGCAAGCGGGCACGGGCGGATATGGAATCCGCCCCTACGTTTTTGAAGCGGCAGAGCACCAGCCGTCACGCGGCGTGACGGCTGGTGGGGGTTATGACTTTAGGTGGTCGGTGAACCAACGCTGACTTCAAAGGTTACCGTGCCGGTGTAGCTGCCCGCGTAGGGGGCAGCGTCCGGCTTGACAAAGGTCAGGGGAATTTTTGGGGATTCACCGCTTTTGGCGGTCAAGACCGGATCACCGCTTTCCAACGCAGTACTGCCGTTTTTGATGGTATAGTGCGCCGTCACATCGGTTGTGCCGACCAGCGTGGCGGTAAAGGGACCGTTGACGGTCACCTTCAGCGTTTTGTCGGTGGGCAGGGTGACGTTTTCGGCAGAAATGGTTGCCGTGGCGTTTGCGGCATTGCCTAGTTCCACCGTGGCGGGTATGGTCACGGTGTAGGCAATGCATAGCTCTTTACAGACGGTGCAGTAGCCATCCGTGCCAATGTTGTGGAGTTTGTTTTTGCTTTCGCCATTGCTGTAGTCTGTGGGGCAGGGAGTGGACCGGTATACCTTCTCGCCGCGCAACACGGGGTAGTTTTGCTTGTTTGGCCCGGTCAGGGTTTGACCCCATACGGTGGTGGTGTCGGTGCGGGTGCCTTGCAGCAGGTAAGCGACCTCGCCGCTGGCAAACTGTGCTTGCGTTTTGGCGATGATGTCTTTGTCGGTACTGTCGGAACCGTTGGCAAGGCAGTAACAGTTGGAGTGGTAGCACGAACCGTCAGCGTAAATTTGGGCGGGCAGCGTGTAATAGCCGCCATGCACGGAGCCGGTGACATCCGCCCCGTTGACAAGCACGCGGGTAAGCACCCTGCCGGAATCCGGGCGGACAAGCAGCGCGGCTGGCTGAGGCGCTCGACCGTGAAGGACGTGCCGGGCTGGCCGTTGCAGAACACGGTGGCACCGTCCGCCCGAGTTACGGTTATGGTGTGCGTGCTGGGCACTGTGGTGGCGATTTTCACCGTGTTGTCGTTGTTATCTGCAAAGACGGGCAGGCAAAAGCCGCAAAGCAGTGCAAGCGCACATAGCAGACCTGTTAGCTTTTTCACAGACGTCACCCCTTTTTACGGTCACAACATTGGCCCCGTTCATGGCGCTGCCGTCCTGAAGCGAGGCCGTTGTGATGCGCAGCTCCGCATTGTACCGCCCGGCAGGCAGTGCGCGGTTGAGTGTGATGTTGGTAATCATCTGCCCCGGCTCGACCTGCATGGAGATGTAAAGCACCTCATCGGTGTCGGTCAGCACTAGTTCAAAGGTGAAGTAGCAGGGGTTGCCCTCGGGGTTCAGCAGCGCGATCTCCGCGTTCGCTCCTCCGGTGATAAAGCTCTTTCATTTAATAATAGCATTTTCGACGCTGTAACGAAAGCGTTTGGGACGAATAGACATTGTTTCATTTTGTAATTTGCTGCTTGCATAAAAAATGGCCGCCTGTCGTTAAGCACAAACAGGCGGTTTTGCAGATATTTTAGTGGTTTCGTCCAAAAGAAATGCCGAGGTACATTATCATTGCTTTTTCGCTGTCCGTCAGCGTGTGTGCCGCAGCAAAATCCTGCACATTGAACAGAATGCACCCGCAATGTCCGGCAAATGTGGGGAAACAGGTGACTTTTAAGTAGGTGTCCACCTCCGGGCTGTAATCAAAAATTTCCAGCATTTCACCGTACAGAACGGCGCGCTCATAGCTGCGCAGCCACTTGGCGTCCATATTGGCGAACAGGCTGCCGAACGAATGGTCGATCAGAGATTCCAGCGGCAATTTTTCCAGCTTTGCCAGCGCAGGGTTGGCATAGCGGAAAATCCAGTCCACGGCGCGGCGTTCCTCGTCAAAGACCATTTCAATGTCGGTAAAGGCGAAGGGCATGGCGTCGAAGCTCTTGTAATGCTCGTGATATTCCTCGGCGTTGGCGGGTGCGGTGTCGTCCTGCATGGTCAGGATCAGCCGCTTTTGCTGTGTTTGCAACTGCTCCAATATCCGCTTTTTCTGCCGCACCACATATTCCAGCTGCTCTCCGCTGTTTAAAACGACGGTGTTTTCCACGCTGTGTATGGCGCGCACCGCGACCAGACAACTGCGGTGTACCTTTATAAAGTCATCGCCCAAGTGCTGCTCCAGCTCCTCCATGGTGATGCGCGAGGTAAAGACCGCGCCGTTCGTCAGATGTACCTCGGCGTAGTTGCGCTTCATTTGGATATAGCGTATCGTGTCGGTATTGATGGTCAGCGGGGCATCGCCGCCCTTGCGCCGCGGCGCAAAGGCAATGGTTTTTGCAGACATAAGCAAGCCTTCTTTCTGCGGGTTTTATGATGTATGTAATACTTGTTCTGCTGTATAAAACTATTGATGTCGGATTGATAACCCAATTTTACCAAGCATAATTGGTTAAATCAAGCGCGATTTTGAATTTATCCGCACGGAAAAAGAAAAGCAGTTAGTGCTGCCAGATATTGTTTTCTAAATCACGCAGACGCGCTTTGTAATCCTTGATAAGCGCCTGCGTGTTTTCGGTATCGGGAAAGCTGACAATATAGCCATCTTCGGATTCGTGAAAGCCGACAAGGCCCGCAAGCCCTGCCATCTCCGCAACCTTGACCAAGGTGTGGTAATCATACTCGTTGCTGTTTATGTGTAAAATCATGGGGTTCTCCTAACTGCTGCTGTTTGTTGCGGATTGGTTCTACAAACCGGAAGTTGTCTATTATCTGATACAAGCTTTGGCAGTATAGGATTCAACGTCAATCTTAACCACATTTACTGCACTTGCCATCTTATCGTCGATCTCATGT